>Ga0325404_1000536_pt1 | contig 38077 bp, 13 predicted proteins | sample PopdelMetagenome_18_FD_205664 | JGI IMG/M metagenome (GOLD analysis project Ga0325404, IMG submission 205664) | Populus deltoides microbial communities from Bellville, Georgia, United States - Xylem-Control-R1 | ecosystem: Host-associated > Plants > Phyllosphere > Stem > Wood/Secondary xylem...
TTCAAGTATATACTGTAAAAAATTTCACTCCTTGTCTTTTCGAACCTCCTTAGTCAATTTTTATGATTCTTTTCTGAGCGCTCCCACCTCTTATTATTTTTCTAATTTCTTCCGGCTATATATATATTTTTTATGGGGGGAACCCAAAAATGGGTTACAACATATACATTGTACATCTCTTATTATTTCGTTAACTGTACTTTTCTCACTCACATACCCCAAACTCTCCACGGGATTGTGGGGCCGAAGTTTAACATCGATCGGGGTTAAATACTTCACCTTAACCCGGTCATCCACCTTGGATACTTATAGCAATAACTAATTGCAACATTTAAATTCAGCCATCCGTCTCGGATGCCATTAAAAAAAACTAATCACGAAATCAACCCCCGTCATTTCTATAGATACCATTAACCAAAGCTAATATTTTTTTATAATTAATTCAGCCATCCACCACGGATGCCATTAGCCAAAGAAAATCATCAAATGCAACTCGGTCATCCATCATGGATGTCATTAGCCGAAGCTATTCATCAATCACAACCCGGTCATCCGTTTCGGATGCCATTAGCCAAAGTTGATCAAACATTTGTCCCGGTCATCCATCTCGTATGCCATTAGCCGAAACTGATCAACAATCACAACCCTGTCATCCATCTCAGATGCTATTAGCCAAAACTAATCATCATTCATCTCGGTCATCCATTTAGGATTCTATTAGCCGAAGCTAATCATCATTTATCTCGGTCATCCTCTTAGGATGCCTTTAGTCGAAGCTAATCAATCAATTGTTTCGGTCATCTATTCGGATGCCATTAGCCGAAGTTAATCAAACATTTGTTCCGGTCATCCATTCGGATGCCATTAGCCAAAACTGATCAACAATCACAACCCAGTCATCCATCTTGGATGCCATTAGCCGAAACTAATCATTATTTATCTCGGTCATCCATTTAGGATGTCATTAGCAAAAGCTAATCAACATTTAACCCGATCATCCACTTAGGATGCCATTAGTCAAAACTGATCAACAATCACAACCCGGTCATCCATCTCGGATGCCATTAGCCGAAGCTAATCATCATTTATCCTGGTCATCAACTTAGGATGTGATAGCCAAAACTGATCAACAATCACAACCCGGTCATCCATCTCGGATGCCATTAGTCGAAGCTAATCATCATTTATCACGGTCATTTATTTAGGATGCCATTAGCCGAAGCTAATCAACATTTATCCCGGTCATCCACTTAGGATGTCATTAGCCGAAACTGATCAACAATCACAACTCGGTCATCCATCTCGAATGCCATTAGCCGAAGCTAATCATCATTTACCCCGGTCATCCATTTAGGATGTCATTAACCGAAGCTAATCAACATTTATCCCGGTCATCCATCTCGGATGCCATTAGCCAAAGCTAATCATCATTTATCTCGGTCATCCATTTAGAATGCCATTAGCTAAAGCTAATCAAACATATGTCTCGGCTATCCATTCGGATGCCATTAGCCGAAGCTAATCATCATTTATCTCGATCATCCACTTGGGATACCATTAGCCGAAGCTAATCAATTAATTTTCCCGGTCATCCCTCTCGGATGCCATTCACCGAAGCTAATCAACATTTATCCCGTTCATTCACTTAGGATGCCATTAGCCAAAGCTAATCAATCAATTGTCTGGTCATCTATTCAGATGCCATTAGATGAAGCTAATCATCATTTATCCCGGTCATCCACTTAGGATGCTATTAGCCGAAGCTAATTGATTAATTGTCCCGGTCATCCATCTCAAATGCCATTAGCTGAAGCTAATCAAACATTTTTTCTGGTCATCCATTAAGATGTCATTAGCCGAAGCTAATCATTAACCAATCAAATGTTCCAGATGCGGTTTATGATATCACTATAACATGATAATATCCTTTGAATTGCTCATTCAAATTATTCATAACAATTTGACATTCACTGTAACATAATAGTAGACCCTTCGTGATACTCGTACAGACGTCCCGTAATAGTTTAACATTTAGTAAACACGATAACAAATCCTTTGTATTACACAAACAAACATTCCATAACAATTTTCATTCAATATAACACAACAGTACACCCTTTGTATCACTCATCCAACCATTCATGCCAGTTAATGATCAATATAATACAACAATAAATCCCTCGTAATACTCATACAACCATTCATGATAATTAACATTCAGTATAATACAACGGTAGATCCTTTGTAATACTCATACAACCATTCGTCACAATTACATTCAATAAAAAACAACAGTAGATCCTTCGTAATACTCATACAACCATTCATCATAATTACATTCAATAAAATACAACAGTAGATCCTTCGTAATACTCATACAACCATTCGGTCATTTCAGAACATTAACATTTTCATCATCGTCTCAACATTCATCAAGAACTCGATCAACATTTCATAGTCGTTTCGACAATCATCAAGAATTCAATCAGACACTTCATTGTTGTTTCATCATTCATCAATATATCATCATAAGTATCATTTCAAAACATAAACATCATACGAGAAGAAGGTGGAAAACACCTACCTGTTCCTCCTGCGATTTTTCCCTGTCCTGACGATGGTCTGATCCTGGCCGCATCACCTAAGACATCAATGCCACAATTCAGTATATTTGCATCCTTAAATCCCATTCATCACCATACTTCTTTCAAGAATTCATATGTTCACATTCAAGTGTTCCATAAACTACACCATCATACAATGAAATTGTTGCAAGCATGTGAGTCATTTATGCCCGGGAGGCCTATTGTAGAAATCAACAGCGAAAACTGGTTCGCTGCAGGTCAGACAGTTCTACAGCGAAAACTGGTTCGCTGCAGGATGTGCAATTCGGCAGAGAAAATTGGTTCGCTACAGGCAGCCAAAACTGTTTCGCTATTGGCGCCATAATTTCAGCAGCGAATGCTACTTCGCTGCAGCCAATAGCATTCGCTGCAGACAACTCAATTCTGGCAGCAAGTCACAAATTTGCTGCAGACAATACAACTTCGACAGCGAATCATAATTTTGCTATAGAACACACAATTCGGCAGCGAATGGTAATTCATTGCAGACAACTCAATTCCGGCAGCGAGTCACAAATTCGCTGCAGACAATACAACTTCGACAACGAATCATAATTTCATTGTAGAACACCCAATTTTGGCAGCAAATGTTAATTCGCTGCACACAACTCAATCTCGGCAGCAAATTTCAATTTCATTGTAGTTTTGGATGTTGACTAACTTAGGAAATTGATCTTGCTCAATTTGAAGTTATATAACTCCAACTATGGGTCACCAACCGAGACTGTGTCATGACAGACCCTGTAGGGTAGTAGGTCTAGTTCATTGATGACCAATTTTGACTGTCTTAGAGGCAGAACTGGATTTTTCTTCCTTCAGAGAACTTGTAGCCTCGTGTCTAGCTTTCCAACGAGACCAATCTCGCTTGAAACGGAGTTCTATAACTCTAAATATAGTTAAAAGTCTAAGGAGAGGTTGGACGATAACAATTTAATGTCTAGACAGTAACAGTTGAACAATAACAATTCAATGTCTAGATAGTAATGGTTAGACAGTAACAGTTACTGTCTAAAAGCTCAATGTCTAGATAGTAACAATCCAAATATTTATTGATGAGCAATTTAGACTGTCTTGGAGGCAGAACTAGGTTCTCCTTCCCTTAGAGAACTTGTAGCCTCATGTTTTAGCTTTCCAACGAGACCAATCTCGTTTGAAACGAAGTTCTATAACTCTAGATATAGTTAAAAATCTGAGGAGAGGTCAAACAATAACGGTTAAAAAACAAGACAGTAACAGTTGGACAATAACAGTCTAAATATTTGTTGATGAGCAATTTTGATTGTCTTGGAGACAGAACTGGGTTCTCCTTCCTTCATAGAACTTGTAGCCTCATGTCTTAACTTTCTAACGAGACAAATCTTGCTTGAAACAGATTTCTATAACTTTAGATATAGTTAAAAATCTAAGGAGAGGTCGGACAGTAACAGTTCAATGTCTAGACAGTAACAGTTTGAGATTTAAACAGAAACAATTCAAATATAAAAACATGAATGATAACTATGGTTGGACAAAGAACGACAATATTAATAGGTGTAATAAGAAAAACGTAAAATATTAAGAAATGACTGAAAGAAAGACTTATTGGCTGTTGATATGGTTATTATAAAACATATCCTTAAGTGAGAAAAATTTATGAGATAAACCTATGATTTGCAGGAGGGACCACAGGCATGGTGCAATAGCAGCAGCAGGGAAGCACGAGTAGAGCTTCTATTACAGGTAGGTGAATCGCACCTATACTTTCTAGTTAAATTCCATGATTTAATAAATTACCGATGTGAAATGTGAATTACTGAATGTATGTGTATTCAAGGTGAAAGGTTGTTGTGTGAATTGTCAAGTGATGAAATTATCCCTGACAAAGGAAATATGAGAAGTGTGATTTGAGGCATGAACTAGCATACATTTAGTGTATGTTAAGATCCCGAGTAAGGGGATCAACCATGTATATTGGCTAGCATACATTTAATATATGTTAGGATCTCAGGTAAGGGGATCATCACATTTGGACTACCATACATTTAGTGTATGTTAGGATCTTGGATAAAGGGATCACACATGTATTGGCTAGAATACATTTAGTGTATGTTTGGATCCCGGGTAAGGGGTCAACCATGTATTGGCTAGCATATATTTAGTGTATGTTAGGATCCCGGGTAAGGGGATCAACCATGATTGGCTAGCATACATTTAGTGTATGTTATGTATGTTAGGATCCCGGGTAAGGGGATCATCATGTATTGGCTAGCATACATTTAGTATATGTTAGGATCTCGGGTAAGGGGATCACCTTGCATCGACTCCTACGGGGTGATGATGATGATGATACCAGTGAAATTGGTATCGGTAATGTGTTAAGCAGAAATAATCATGATTGATTTTATAAAATCTGGAATGGAGGTTGATAATGGGAGAGGAAACGGTTATTAGTAGTTGAATAATGATGAGATTCTAATGAAAACCAGAAGGGAGAAGTGAACAAAATATAAATGCATGTTACCCTTTTTAAATTGTTAGATATTCTTGTTGTTATATTTATTGTGATATTCATGTTTCAATAATATGTATTTTGTTTTAGGACCATTGCATGCACGACAGAAGTAGATCATATCTTATGTTCCCTTCTTGTAATCTAGGTTCTAGGGAGTATACCCTTGTATTTTGTAAACATGAAAATGTTTGTATAACTTAATTTGTATAATTAATATTTAAACTTGATTAAATGAACTTAACTTTGTAGTTCATATAACCATATTTCATGTATGTGTATTTATATTTTTATCCATCCATAATGATATTTTGTTATATAATGTATATCATAAATATTATGGTTGATGTGTGATAATATTTGTGGGATTGAGACGCAGGATGATTGGGTCGGGATGGAGTTAGGAGATGCGAGTTATCAGAAGTGTAAACAGGTTACATGTCGATAACTTGGGACCTTCTGGTATAGGGGAGATTCCGTCGAAATTTCGGTAGACTTTAATACGAAGACCATGAATATATATAGGAAAAAAATTTAATTACTCTGTTTTTCGATTGCCATGAGATTGTTGTTTTTATCCCGAAATGGGGGATGTTACAATTGGAGACTAGGTCTGATGGGGGACGTAGTAAAAAAGGTAGAGAAGCTAGGAAGGAGGAGAGTGTTGCTGGAAACTCTCCAGATAAAGTCAAGGATGATCTTAACTGTGGTAGTGGATTTCGTACAATAGGGGAGAGAGGTATGAGAATCAGCTAAGAAGGGGACATATTCGACCATATATGAATTTTGAGTATAGAGGGGATTTTGATGAATTGGGTGATGTAGTATTAAGTTAAAAATCCCAGTCTTTAAGGGAAAAACTGATTCAGAAGCTTACTTAGATCGGAAAAAAAAGATGGAGATAATTTTTGACATCGATAGGTACTCTGAAGAAAAGAAGGTTAAGTTAGTTGTAGTGGAGTTTACTGATTATGCCATGGTTTGGTGGGAGAGATTGGTGGTAGAAAGAAGAAGAAATAGAGAGAGACCAGTTAACACATGGAAGGAGTTGAAAACAATAATGAAGAAGAGGTGTGTTCCTAAACACTATTATAGGGTTTAATCGTTTACAAATAATTACACATGGGTAAGAGTGTGGAGTATTAGAAGAATTAGAGGTGACTATGATTAAAGCTAGTATTAATGAAGATGAGGAAGTTATTATGTGTAGGTTTTTGAATGGCTTGAATAGAGACATAGCTAATGTTGTGGACAATTGAAAAGAAAATGTAGTACACGATATGGAGCTTATTTAGAGTCTTCTTCGGGTTAGAAGTTGAATTATAGGAGAGAGGATAGTGCATCATCGAAGCCTTTGGTGACTTCTAAGGTTGTCGAACCTACATCCATGAAGAAGCAGATTTCGGCTAATGATCAAAAACATAAAGGAAAAGTCCAACCAAAACATAATCATGATATAAAGTGTTTCAAGTGTCAGGGATTTGGACACTATGCATCAAAGTGTGCAAATCATCGGGTTATGATTCTAAGGGATGATGTGTAGATTATGTCCACTAGTGAGGAGTCTGATTGTGATGACATGCCACCACTTAAGGATGCTAGTGATTTAAAGTATGCTCTTGGTGATAAAGTTTTGGTGATTAAAAGGTCGCTCAGTGTTCAGACTAAGGAGGATGATGTGGAGCAACAAAAGGAGAACATCTTCCATACTAGATGCCTAATCGACGATAAGGTATGTAGTATGATCATTGATAGTGGTAGTTGTACTAATGTTGCTAATGTTACTTTGGTTAGAAAGTTAGGATTGAATACCATAAAGCATGAGAGGCCTTATCAGCTTCAATGGTTGCATGAATGTGGTGTTGTTAGGGTGAATAAACAGATGATGATTTATTTTTCAGTAAATACAAGGATGAAGTGTTATGTGATGTTGTGTCTATACATGCTACTCATCTGTTACTAGGGAGGCCTTGACAATTTGATAAAAAAAGCCAAGCATGATGGGTTTAAGAACATGTATTCATTGGAGAAAGATGGTAGAATTTATATATTTAGCCCGCTAACACCAAAGCAAGTGTATGAAGATCAAATTCAGTTGAAGAAAAGCTACGAGGAGGAGCACTTAGATTCGGCCAAAGTGGAAGAACAAGCAGAACAACATGGTGAGAATGTGAGGAAAAGTGAAAATAAAATGAGCCATGAGTTTGATAAAAAAAGGGACAAAGTTTCGGCCCTTAGGAAATTAAAGGAGGGTCACAACCAAAAAGAAAAAGTATCGAAGGGAGGCTGAGAGTGGAGAGAAGAAAGAAAAGGTGAGAAAAAAAAAGTGTGTTATCTTTCTGAATTGCCTATAATTTTACTTGTGTATAAGGATGCATACTTTAACTTTGATAATTTGGATTAAAAAATAAAAACAGCCCCACAATCCAGAAGAGAACACATTTCGTGCCATTATCACCACAATAACTCTATAATTGACACAATTACCAACTAATTAAACCCATTAATCATAAAAACACTACTTCCTAAAAAAAAAAAAACCAACTTGCCATTTTCACCTAAAAAATCACAATACATCATGTTTTGAAAAATTACAGCTATTACTTGGATTTTTTTTATCAAAGATGTAATATTTTATGCTTTTTTCTCTTCCCTAGCCACTAACTCAATTTTCAGGCATAAAACATTTATACATGTCTGGTTGTTTTTAGAAACTGTTGACATGAATAAAACATCTCATCTTTAGATACAAAATATGCAATATATTAATTTTTTTTACTGTTGATTATTCAAATGCTCTTTTTTCATCATAGGTACTAGAGGAAGCTACAGATCATATCGTAGAACTCTAAGAAATTCAAGAAGAGGTAACCGAAAGAGGCACCGGTGACTCAAGATACATCGCCCACTATGTTATGTCTTTTGTACTTAATTAGAATTTTTGTGCAGTGTCCTATTCGACAAATTTTGTATTGTATGTCTTGTTTATCTTTCTCGTATTGTTTTTGTCTAAATTAGTACGTATAAGAGCTCACAATTCCTAAACTCCTCTGATGGTCTCTTGTTTGTTTGGGTTTGAATTCAGTCTTATTTAGAGATTTCTCATGTTTTGTGAACTTTTTTTTGTTGTTTTTTTTAATGTTCAGTAAAACTAAACTATACACACACCAATACGACCATGAATAATTAATTAAAGTTGAAGTTTATTATGCAGAGGAAACATTGGTTCGGCGTTCTACACTTGGCATTCCAATGCATTGAAGTCGTGTTTGGTGACTTAGGCACGTATCCTTTGTATGTACTAGCGAGCACCTTTTCCAATGGTATCCAAGACCCTAATGACATTTTAGGAGTCTTATCGGTCATTATCTACTCCATCCTCACCATCACAGTCGGAAAGTACACATTTATGGTCTTATCCGCCAACAAAAATGGAGATGGTAAGGTTAAATGTCATTCCATAGTCCATATTTTGCTTATTTTTCTTTATACATACGTTGAATCCTTGCACATGATCCCTCTAAGTACCTTATTCATATACATCTTTTATTGTTAAGATTATAGTTCAATGATGAGAATAATCAATATAGTGTTATGTGAGTTGAATCAAGATTTGTTTAGAGATGCTGATCATTTTTCCTCTCACCTAGGATTAGAACTTACTTAGTAGATCCTAATTTCTTTGAAAATAAACATTAAATTCTAATCCAAGGTGAGAGGAAAAATGATCAGCATCTCTAAACAAATCTTGATTCTACTCACATAACACTATATTGATTATTCTCATCATTGAACTATAATCTTAACAACAAAAGATGTATATGAATAGAGGGATCAAGTGCAAGGATTCAACGTATGTATAACGAAAAATAAGCAAAATATGAACTATGAAATGACATTTAACCTTACTATCTCCATTATTGTTAGCGGATAAGACCATAAATGTGTACTTTTCGATTGTGATGGTGAGGATGGAGTAGATAATAACCGATAAGACTCCTAAAATGTCATTAGGGTCTTGGATACCATTGGAAAAGGTGCTCGCTAGTACATACAAAGGATACGTGCCTAAGTCACCAAACACGACTTCAATGCATTGGAATGCCAAGTGTAGAACGCCGAACCAATGTTTCCTCTGCATAATAAACTTCAACTTTAATTAATTATTCATGGTCGTATTGGTGTATGTATAGTTTAGGTTTACTGAACATTAAAAAAAACAACAAAAAAAAGTTCACAAAAACATGAGAAATCTCTAAATAAGACTGAATTCAAACCCAAACACACAAGAAACCATCAGAGGAGTTTAGGAATTGTGAGCTCTTATACGTACTAACTTAGACAGAAACAATACGAGAAAGATAATAAACACATACAATACAAAATTTTGTTGAATAAAACACTACACAAAAACTCTAATTAAGTACAAAAGACATAACATAGTGGGCAATACATCTTGAGTCACCAGTGCCTTTTTCGGTTACCTCTTCTTAAATTTCTGAGAGTTCTACGATATGATCTGCAGCTTCCTCCAATACTTATGATGAAAAAAGAGCATTTGAATAATCAACATTAAAAAAATTAATATATTGCATATTTTGTATTCAAAGATGAGATGTTTTATTCATGTCAACAGTTTCTAATAACAACTAGAGATGTATAAATCTTTGATGCTTAGAAATTGAGTTAGTGACTAAGGAAGAGAAAAAAATATAAAATATTACATCTTTGATAAAAAATTAAAAAATCCAAATAAAAGCTGTAATTTTTGTAATATTTCAAACCACGATATAAATATATTTATATACTTTCCCAATCATTAAAAATATTTTTTTATCAATAAAAATATCAATTACCCGTTGGAAAGCATAAAAGTTTGTTAATATAATTATTAATAAATTGCCTGGAGTACTACTTAACTTAATTCATTCTATTTCTCTTCCTTATTTATTTATTATTCTAGTTTATAATTAACTTTCGTAGTTTCTCGAAAATGAAATTCCCCTTTTATTTTTTTTTATATATATTCATGGAAAAAAGAGAGGTGATGTTACCAAATCAATTTAGTGTTACGTACATGAAACTAGAGATTTTAAAAGAAAAGTTTGTGACCGTATAAGATATCTAATCATAGAAACATGGGAGAAGATAAAATAGAGATGAGATTTACTTCGGATGGGGTGAGAGAGAAATTGCCAACGTTTTCTTCTCTTTTTTCTTAATTAGTTCATGTATCGAAATTTGAGTTTAAAAAATATTTATCACATCCTTACTCAGATTTAAGTTTAGGATCCATACGTACCTAGACTAGTAGCGTCTATTAAAAAAAAATCAATTACGATGAGATTTAAAACATCTAACAAGTTTTAGGGGAATTAAAAAACAGAAAAACACAGGCATGCGTGAAACAAATTTAAACATAATCTAGGAATTAAATTGCAGATAAATGTGATTTTATTTTCCGAGACAAAATGAAACTTTTTATGTGAATGACTGCAAAGACGTGAAATAGTAAAAATTATTTGAAGAACGGGTGTTTTAGAATTGTATACCAGTATCCTACACATTCCACATACCTGAATTAAGAAATCAAAGACAGTAGTCAAGGAGAACGTTAGTCGAGTAGAGTGGATGAGAGAGAAGTTGCTGAATGGCTGAACCAGAAGAACCTAATATTGTTGAAGCTAATGACAGTAAGGTTACTAAGAGTGAAGCGGTGGCAGAGACTTCAAAGAAGAAGAAGAAGAAGAAGAAGAGTGGAAGGACTGCTCAAGAAAAGGATGATTAATTTGGATAAGATTCTTGTAGAGCTATAGGTGAGGGGACACCTACTTCAAAAACCTATGCACCTCCTCCACAAGAGGAGAAACCTAATGCTCAGCCCGAACTATCTTATTGAGGAGAATGGAATGGAGGAAGATGACGATGACAAGGAATGAGGATGATGTAAATCTTAATGTTAAGGGTGCATTTGATGGGAGGAGGATTCTGAGCCTGAACCTGTCTTGAAGAAGGAAACCTTTCCATATCTCAACAGTTTTACTACAAGAGTCAGAAATTCTTATTTTACTGTCAAGAGATTCATTTACCTAGCCAAGAGATTCATTTACCTAGTAACTGAGATCATTAATTTGAAAGTGATTTTGAAAAACTGCTAATCTATTTTAAGAACTGCAGCAGGTCCTTAGTATAATAATAATAATAATAATAGAGTAATGTTAATTTTATTGAATATTCTTTTCTAAATTCACTTTCCAAAAATTTTTATATTGAGGTAAGATTTTTCTTCTTTCTTCTTTCTTCTTTCTTCATTTTTTTTTGTATTTTTCCGCATTATATTTGTTTTTTTATTTATAAATTTTTAAGTTTTAATAATCATATGAATGTTGTTGTAGGATTTGTTTTCATATAAGATCAATTTTGTTGGATTTTGTTTTTCGATTTTGTTGTTCAATTTCAATTAAATTATTTTATTTGTTGCTAGATTATGGGTTCTCAAATAGATCTTCTCATGTATTTATTTTTTTGTGTTATTTATTTGATGCAAAATCGTTTGAGTTGATTTTTTTTTTTTTTTTCCAAGCAACTCAGTTCCTAAGTTTTAAGAAGTGTTGATTTATATTAATTTAATTATCTTCTAATTCTGTTAAATAGATTTTTTTAAAAAAATATATTTGTAAATAATCACCGACAGAATTACATATGATATTTCCGTCAGTTATATGACAAGTTTCCCGAGTGAAATACCAACGAAATGAAGCGGATATTTTTTTTGCACACTTTTCCTGTCAGTAAATCCATCAATAATAACATTTTTTATTACCGACGAACTCACCGACAAATCAAAAAATTATCAACAAGAGTTTTACCGACGAAGCATTTTCGTCAGTGATCTCATCAGTAGATTAATTGTCATTGAAATGATAGTACAAATACCAATTGAAAAATTCAATCTATAAATATAATAATTTTGGTAGTGTCCTTGATATTTTCAAACAAGAAAAAATGTTTGGTAAATTTTTTACATTTCCTTTATTAGCAAGTGCTTTATACAATTTTTTATATATATAAATTAGAAAATGTAAGCTTTTGATGTGTTTAGTATTGGCCCATAAGAGAAAAGGGAATATATATATATATATATATATATATATATATATATATATATATATATAATCATGATCAGATCCAAATTCAGTCCGTCCATTTTATATTATTAGAAAAATATTTGTTTTTATTATCAAAACAATTTTATGTCATCTTTCTTCTTATATAAAGTAAGTAATTATAATCCAAATTAAGGACATTCATTCTATATTATTAGAAAATACTAGTTTTAAATTTTCTATCATCTTTCTTGTTATATAAATTAATAAATTATTATCTTAATATATCAACAAACTCAAAAGGAAAAACCTTAAAAATGACCTTCAACTATATAAAAACACAGACACACGTGACCTAGGAACCAAATACTTTTTGTAAAGGAATGCTCAAAATTATAAGGATAACATTCAGAAATCCAATTGTTTGAAGGCAAAACAGACACTATTTCAATAATTGGAGGGTATAAATATTTTTTAAAAAATTTAAAATTTACCAAAATTTCTCATTTTAGGTTACAAAAAAAGCTTCAGACACATAACAGAGCTAAGCCCATCTTTTTTCTTTTTTCTTTTACATCAAATTTGAAAATAATATTAGGATTTAAGCCGACCTCATCAATGCTCTTTCTATATTTGGTGTCACCAAAATTCAACCCTTAACTGTTTAGCCTTGAAAATACAAAAAAGAAAAAAAAAGTTGCTAATGTGTTATCAACTTTTCGTAATATACTTTATGTGTTTCATATGTTATTATGATTAATTATCCATGGAAACTTAAAAACTATGGACACACATCTCCAATATTGAAATATCTATAATAAATCTACAAACTATTAGCAATCGAGATTCAAACAAGTGACGAAAGCCACCACTAAGAAAAATGTTTAACATTATGCTAAATTTAAGAATCAAACATAATTTATGTAAGTAAGGATTGCAAAAGATCTCTAAAAAGTTCAATCACTACTCAAAAGAAACATTAAAGAAAGATGAAAAGGAGTTGGAGTTATACTGGTTTTTTCTATTTTTTGAGATAATGTTGTCATCAAAGTAATTAAATCCAACCTGGTGCATGATTCTCCTTAGACTTATACTAATACCCATGTCTAGAAAGCATCAAAATCAATAGCACCTCATAAATTGTAACATAGCACTAATCTAACTTACCGACATCTAATCAACAATTAACAATATCATGACAACCACAACTTAAAGGTAATCATTTTCGGTTCGGTTCGGTTTTTATCAAAAAAAAATAATCAAATCAAAATTTTTTAAAATAAATACAAACCTAAACCGGTTCAAACCAACTGGTTTCGGTTTGGTTCGGTTTTTTTGGACAAAACCGGTTCAAACCAATTTGGCTTGGTATTTCGGTTTGGCTCGGTTTTTCAGTTTGACTCGGTTTTTTTCCGGTTTGGCTTGGTTTGGTAGGTTAATAAACACTAGCTGCTTCAATAATTTCACTGTTCATCATAACAAAAAAAACATTTAAGGATTGTTGTTCCCCACCATAATAAATCTGATGCTTAAAGATTTGCGTTGCTGAGAAACCCATCCAACATGTCATAAATATAACTTACAGCAGCTGACATTGCACGTATCTCCATGTATGATTCAACTTCGTCTAGAAAAGTCTGTTCAAGTTCCTCTAGTAGATGCTTGCGTAAACTCTATAAAATCAATGGTTTATAATGAATTTTATCAAATGCGCACAAAGCAAATTGCACGCATGAATATCTAATGGAATACATATTGCACAAATACATCCAGAGAAAACAGCATATCATAGTGGGAATCAAAGAAGTACCTTGAAGGCATCAGTTTTCCCTTTGGTGACTTGATTTTTTATGATGCAGCTGTTTATAACATCCCTTGTAAATTCATCTGGATTCTTCCCATCATCAATCAAACTAAGCACAAAGCAATAAACTTGCTATCAGTTTGCCAATGCTGACAAGCTGGAATTGGTTCATCTCAAATAACAAATCACAAAGATACACTCACTTCAAGACCTCCATAGGAACCTGAATGTTGCACCTTTCAGACAATTTAACCATATTGTCCAGCTCGGTAACAAGACCATTGCTGCAAAATCACACCGTTATATCATTACACAATGCATCGAGTAACAAACCAAAACAAAGGATTGATAGAAAAGTACAGTCTCTGTAGAAGAGGAGGCTGTGAAGCAGTGTTGAATGAAGAGACTGTTAGGTAAAGCGGATGGAGTTGACCAAGAGTCTTCTGTATGGAATCAATAACTTGGTTCAAATTCTGCTTCGGATCATCCACTGTTGCTGCTGTATCATTCAATGGAGTGGCCAACATTCCATTACCTCCACTCCCCAACATTGTATTCTGCGACGAATCCATTTTGAACAATGCGCCTGTCCAAAGAAAAACAATAAATAGGCCATTGAACATACAGTAAAGAAATTGACAAAATTAAGCAAACAAACGACCAACCACGACATATACAGAATACTAGCTTTCATACCTGCGCGATGCTGCGAGCGTTTTAAGTAAAATGTGGTTCTAATTATTATAATAAACAGTGATAAGATAATCAGAAATATTATACAGCAAAAACATGATATTCATAAAGTTATTGGTAAATTATAAAAGTTATTATAAAAGTTAAGTAAAGAGAGTTAAATCCAAGTAAAATAAAAGTGCTTCCAGCTAAATATTTTATGTTTTTTAACGTCCAATCAACTTGCGATGTTGGATAATAAAGCATTGATTAACTGAATGCTAGTTTTTTTTCTACAGCAAAAGATAAATGTAACTGTAAGCTATAAATATTTCCTAACGCAATAAACATCAAATATTTTTGAAGATAAATAAGAAATGAGAAATAAAGATGTAATAGTTGCTGAGTATATGAGTTCATAAAAATAGAAAGGCAATTAGAAAGTGAGAATGATATAGCTGATTGTGATTGAATTAATTTTTGTTAAACAAAGAGATGGAGCAATACAGAGAACTAAATGATATTGTAGATGCAAACCTTTTCAGGTGATGAAATGGAGAGGTGTTGCTTCTTTGGAATTGCTGGTGTAGAACCGACATCATCTCACATCAAATATAAACAACAGAGCTGACATGTTAAGATGTTATAAGAAATGTTAAGAGTTTATAAGGAAAAGTGCAGGAATGCATGATTAAAACTGGTAAAATACAGCATTGAAAAATAAGTTTACATGGAGAGGCATGAAATAGGAACAAAACAAAAATATCTTGCGGCATGCCCGCACGATATATATAAAAAACACTTCGGATTAACCTAACCTTTGTCTCTTTTTTTTCCCTGGAAAAAACTTAAAACAACTTCGTTTTGGCAAAAAAAAGGTTTTTCATCTGCCGGACGTGGTCATGAGTCAATAGTCACCATGTTAACATATAGAGTCCGGCCAGACTGAGTCTCGTAACCATGGTTAATTATCTATATATTTTCTATGATTCCTGAGACTTTAAGTTCACAGGTCAATTCTGCAAAATCCAGGAGCATATAGGCATAGCTGGATACTTACATGCTGATTCTTGAAACTTTGTTTTGTCTGTAAAGTAAAAGAACTCGACAGAAATGAAAAACAAACCTAGCAGTGTAGATTATTTGCAGACTAAACCAAAATGGCTCGAGCAAAATCCAATGTTGTCTAAGGTGCAATGAAAAAAAGATAGCCTTGCAAAACATATGAAGAGTCCATTAAAACCAGGAAGAAGAAAAAAACTAACTTTAAAAACACCGGATGAAAAGAAAACCAAAGAGCAATGAAATAAGCAGGCAATTTCGATCACCAGTAACTAAATGAACCCCCCAGGCGCACCGAAAAAAACAACATTAAAAAGAGCAGCTGAAAAGAAAGACAAAGAGCAATGAAATAACCTGGGAATTCTGATCACCAGGAGTCAAACAAAAAGTTGCTGGAAACCGAGTGTTCTCTTGAGTGCAATGGAAGAAGCAAACCCTTCAAATCAATTGGAAAGAGGCCAAACATCCCGTGAGTTAAAATAAAATAAAATTAAGAAGCCACAAAAACCATAATAATTAAAAGAGAAAAAAACAAACACACACCAATTAGAGAAGTTGCTAGAAAAACAAAACCAGAGCTAAAGGCAACGAAGAGTGCAAGAAAAAGAAAAGACAGTGGTAAATTGTCAAAGCATTTAATGCACCATCATGATCTCGCCTGTGCAAGTAAAATTCTTTCCTACTACAGATAAGAAAAAAAGACTCAATTGCAAAAAACAAAGAAAAAACAGTGTAAATTTTCCAAGCATTTAATACACAAATATGATAATGTCACTTTTGTAAGTCAAATATTTTCCGAGCTACAGCTAGCTACAGTTCTTTTAATAATATAATAATAACTAACAAAGAAAATTGTTCTATGGAAAAGCACAGTGCTTTCCTCACACGTTAACCAACAAAGAAAATTGTTTTGTGGGGGAAAGCACAGTGCTTTCCCCATGCGTTTTAGAGTTTTTTTAATTTCATAGGGTTTCCTCAAATTTTGTCAAAGCTTCGGAATTCATCCGACAACCTTAAATTGAAGTTCCGAGCTTTACAAATGAAACAAATCAATGAAAACATACATATATGTTCAGAACATTAAACAAACACTAACGTTTTCCAAATGCATCCATAATCCTAAAACTGATAATCTAGGTCCATAATTCCATTACTATATTACAGTTAGGAAGAACCGGATCATAAAATTTTAAAAATAAAAATAATGAGTTCTACGCGAACCCTGATTGTAAAAGCAAACAAATGACCAAAAACTTAACTTTAAAAAAATGAAACTGGGATTGCTTTACCTGTTGAAATTGGTAAGGGATCTCTGTTGCTTTTGGGTTTTCAGCAGGGAGAGCGATCTCTGTTGAGAAGGAAACAAAAGTTAATTCTTCTACTCACATGCCGTATACATTTTATCTACATTGAACCACACGTTGCTCATAGGTTTTGGGCAAACCTCTTATAAGCCCCTCCCTACCCTTTGAGGTAAATCTTGATTAGCTCTCCATCCTAATTTTCATCTCAATCAGGTCCCTAATGTATGCATGAATTTTTAATCAGATACTTCTTTCGCTTTTAGTCAACAAATGAGTGATCACATGAAGTTTACGTAACTTTTCCATATAACGACTAGTGCTTTTACTGCGAATCGATTTTAGTTTACCACCTATAGTAGCCAGCGAGGTGGGACTTTTTAACATTCTGTTTCCTAGGATTTACCATGTTCTTGTCAAAGCTACTAGTCATGCTGACAATAAAATCGTTGTTGCAACAAATCTATGCGAATGGGGTTTTGTTAAAGAAATAAATTTATCAAAGAATGATCAGTTTTATTACATGTCCTGCAGAAAACAACCTGAATTTTTTTCTTATGAACTAGCTTTGAGATTAAAGGAGAAGGAAAGAGCCTCCAGCTAACTAACCAACATAGTTAACATCAACATTATTTCAGTTTGGTCTGTTCTAGCACCAAGTGAAAATTTATTGCAGCTAACAACATGTATTAATTTTGGCCTGACCAAAATACGTGTGTGTGAGTCAGCAAGATTGGCCTCCTTGCATTGACGGCATTCCTTTTGTTGGCAAAGAAGCTCAATTAATTACATTTACATCTAACTAAGGACTGGGAATGTGGTCCCTGGAAGGACAAATTTCTTTTAGTTTTTGTTCAGTCAAACTTTACGAATAGGGTTGGCAAGAATGTGGATTTTTTGGCAATAATTTATGCATGGGCCATAATGTATCAATTGAGCACTTGGTGTACACATTAAAGGTTAACTTAAATATAAATTGGTATTTCCAGTTGTTTGAAAGAAAATACATAGAAACAATTCCTATTCTACCAAGAATTGCAAAAACTTCAATTATTTTTCTGTAGGCATTGCTGCTGTTAATTAGTTATGTCTTGGTTCTGCTTGTTGCAAAAATTTCTGTATTTCTCCTACTGGAATCCATGGAACGATCAACGTTTTTTTTTTTTAGAGTACAATTATGTGTTGAGTGCTAGAGATAGAAAATGTTTAATACTTATGTGGAAAAAAATAGTAATTATTGATATATTAATATGTAAATTGAAAGGAGAAAAGGAGAGTTAAAATATCCAATGCTTTTGCTTTTATAGTTTTCAAAGCTTTATCCAAACTTGCCATTTAGCTTCACCCTATTTTAGCTTCCCGTTCCTGAAAATTATAGAAATCTTAAAAATAGTCATATTAAAATTAAAAATAATACTAAATGATAGAGTGTATGGTGGGAGGATTCGGTAATGTGGTTTGTTGAAATGATTTTTTTTATGGTTTGATAAAAGAATGTAAAATCATAAAAGTGCTTTTTTTGGATTAAAAAAAATAAAATTGAGAAGCACTTACAACTGCCTGTGTTGTGAGACCACATGCTTCAAAGCTGCTGGCGGAGAAAGCCCGAGGAGCTTCCCTTCATCGGCTTCGCGGGAGCCACACAGCACGTAGCACAAGTTGCTCCAAATACGCACAAAATATTCATTCAATACAGCAAATTAAAATATCTAACCAAGATCTACTTGTAGTAATTAATCGCCACACCAAATAAAGTAGTAAACACGTAAATTAATTAAAAAAAATACATACTAGCAGATAAATCTATCTAGGGATATGCTTGAAAAACAGAGCATCAGAATCTAGAGTAAGGTGGGAGCATAAGATGCAAACCCCTAATTTTAATATAACTGCAGAAGTTTGTGTTTATAAATAGAAAAGGAAGACCAGATCTGGAGAAGGCTTACTCTTGCCAGGCAGAGAGAATGAAAACAGAGGCAAAGAGAACTCTCCCGACGAAAGAGATGAAAGCCATTACTGTAGGGATGGAGACACGCTGCTCCTCTGCTGCTGATGTCCAAAAGCAAACTTATTCTTTTAAGTTTTTGCAAAGATCGAGACAGAGAGGGGGGAGATTTAAAAGGAGCCAAGCGAGCGACATTGCTTTAAACGGAGACAGGCTTGTTAAAGGACTGTGTTTTTTCGGTTCGGCGCTAAGAGTTCCTCTACTGCTATTCTCACTCTTGAGAGTATGGAAAGATTCATTACTCGCTGGTTTTTGCTGCACTGATTCTCTCCTAGTAAATACAAAGCAGTAAAAAGTAACGCACGATTTGAAATTGATTACTCTCCTGGTTTTTGCTGTGCGAAGAGTCAATATTTGACTTCACCGTTTTGATTTTTTAAAATTTTTTTTTATTTGAAATTTTTTTTTCTTGTTTGAAAATACCAAGGTCACTACCAAAAATTTTATATTTACTGACTGAATTTTTCAATCGGTATTTGTACTATCATTTTATTGGCAATTAATCTACCGACAAGATCATGGACGAAAATGCTTCGTCGGTAAAACTCTCGTCGGTAATATTTTGAATTGTCGATAAGTTCGTCAGTAATAAAAAATATTATTATTGATGGATTTATTGACGAGAAAAGCGTGCAAAAAAAATTATCCGTTTCATTCCGTCCGTATTTCTCTCGGGAAGCTTGTCATATAACTGACAAAAATACCGTATGCAATTCCGTCGGTGATTATTTAAAAATATTTTTTAAAAAAAATCTATTTAACAAAATTAGAAGATAATTAAATTAATATAAATCAACACTTCTTAAAACTCAGGAACTGAGTTGCTTGGAAAAAAGAAGAAGAAAATCAACTCAAACAAATTTGCAACAAATAAATAACACACAAAAATAAATACCTGAGAAGACCTATTTCAGAACCCATAATCTAGCAACAAATAAAATAATTTAATTGAAATTGAACAACAAAACTGTTCTTATATGAAAACAAATCCTACAACAACATTCATACAATTATTAAGAACATAAAAATTTATAAATAAAAAATACAAATATAATGCAGAAAATACAAAAAAAAACAAGAAGAAGAAGAAGAAAGAAGAAAAATCTTACATTAATGTAGTTGCCCGTTAAGCTGAGAAGTAAAAAGAAAAAATAAATTTATAAAGTATGTTAATTAAAAAAACAGAGAAGAGAAAAGAAGAAAAGAGGAGAAGACATACCTAAGCGTGGAGAAGAAAAGAAGGAGTTGAGAAGAGAAGAGAAGAGAAAGAAAGGGATGTTGGTATTTTTTACATACAGGGAGGAAGAAGAAGAAAATGCGTGTTTATTGTGAAATGAGGGATTCAGGTCTTTTTTATTGGGGTATTTTACCGACGGAAAATTAAATATTAATATTTTTAACCATTCCATTAGTGATCCCATCTGTAATATTTAATTAAAATTTTCAATTTAATCAAAAATTTTCAGAAACCGCCAAATATCATCGACGACTTTCCAATCCATCGGTGATTATGCCTATACTATTTAATTTAAATTTTTAATTTAATCAAAAAAATTTAGAAACCTGTCAAATAACAATGATGACTTTTCAATCTGTCAGTAATTTCATATATAAAGAACAATAATTAGCAATGCAATTGAGAAGTGAACAGTTCCAGAGCTCACTGGAAAATACCGACAGAATTAATCCGTCGATGATTCCCTTTATAATTGACATGATGAATAGTGTGAGAGATAAGTGAACAGTTTACCAACGAGTTTACAAATAGATTTCACCGACGGTAATTCCGTCGGTATAAATAACACGTCATCATACTTTTTAGCTTCGTTTTAATTCCTTCTTTTCTCACTGTAATTCTCTCGATATATATCGAGAGAATATTTTTATCATTAAAATTCACTACAATTTACCGACGAAAATCTTTCGTCAATGTTTTTGTTTGTATTTGTTAATTTTCTGGTAGTGGGAATATGTACAAATATCTCACATTAAAATTGAACAAGAAGAATGAGAGGGCTTATATATAGAACATATACCTTAATATTTTACGCTTTGGTCCCGTAATAAATAAGAAATTTTTACACTTTGGTTCCTCAATTTCCTTTTGGTTTTATTTGGTCATTTTACATTGCTTTGATTTGTAATTTCTTTTGGTGATTTGTTTTCCATGCATGCATATGGAGATCTCAAGATATCGAGGAAATGTTCCATTTCTCGGTTAATTCATGGTTTTGAAAAAAAAGTTCAATTTAATTAATTTAAAATAATTAGAGGTTCAGGACCGAATTTGAAGAATAAAGAAATGCTCAATCTTTTTTTTCCAAAATCAAGAAATTTAATTGATTTAAAATAATTAATTCAGATATACACTTGAGTTGAAACAAATTTAAAACTTTTCAAAAATCTCAAACACACCTTCAGGCTAGGTTCTCTTTTCTTTTCTTGATGAATTTTCGTTTGAACCAACCCCATGATTCAGGCTTGATCATCTAATCTACTACTTACCACCTTATTAAGCTTGCCTGTGATAGGCAATTTTTTGCTGACCAGTACCCATATATATATATATATATATATATATATATATATATATATATATATATATATATATATATATATATATATATAATGAGTAATGTTAATCTTATCGAAAATTCTTTTAGTTCCTAAAAAATCTTGTATACACTTTGAATGAGTATAAAATTTTTGAAAAGTGAATTTAGAAAAGAATATTCAATAAAATTAACATTACCTGCTGTAGTTCTTCTTAAAATAGATTAGCTGTTTTTCAAAATCACTTCCAAATGTAGTGAATCTCTTAAATTCATTTAAATTTTCCCAACAACCCTTCCCAAATATGACAATCAAGGTACCAAGTGGGTGTGGGATATGTGGCTTGTTTAGAGACTTAAAAGGGACACAGATTAGCACACAGGAAAATGAACATATATAGCATACATTTTTTTACCTTCTTCACTATGACATAACATTTAGCATGTGTAATATGTACATTACAAACTGTTTCTGTTTGGCATTGCATTTTGGAAGTGTTTTTGAAAATTTTTTATTATTTTTTTGTTTCAAATTAATATTTTTTTGATATTTTCAAATTATTTTGATGTACTGATATTAAAAATAATTTTGTGTTTTAAGATTGCTAGAAAATGAGTTGTCAAGCCGAACCATGCATTTAATATGATGTTTGGTGACCTACTATTAAATGCAATAAGTAATCAAGTTATAAAGAAGTTCTGAAATTGATCAAGTGTTTTGCAGGAAACTGAGTAATTTTGTCTTAAGAGGGTGTCGCTATCAACATCGCATTAACCTAGAAAACACTACTTACGTGAAGTACTAGATAACGCCTTAGGCCATAGCTATTAAGGCACCTTCTGTGTATAGTTCTTTCAGAGATAAGGTGGTTGGAAAGGAATGATGCTACTGAAGCAAAAAAAAAGAAACTATCAAATTGTTTTTTTCCCGAAACTGCAAATTTTTTTTTTATTTTTATGTATATCTGTGTTGTATATATTTTTTGGTTTTTCAGAACCTAAAGATGGTTAAAATGTATCTTGTATCTATAATTCTTATTTCTGATCCTGATTTGACTATCTATTGGTAAAAATACATCACAACAGGATTGAGATTGAGATGGCCAAAGTGTTGGAAACATTATATCAGAAATGAAATTATTATTCTATTATTATTATTAGCAGTTTTTCAAATTCACTTCCAAATTAACATTACTCTATTATTATTATTATTACTATACCGAGGACCTGCTGCAGTTCTTCTTAAAATAGATTAGCAGTTTTTCAAAATCACTTTCAAATGTAGTGAATCTCTTGACAGTAAAATAAGAATTTCTGACTCTTGTAGTAAAACTGTTGAGATATGGAAAGGCTTCCTTCTTCAAGACAGGTTCAGGCTCTATTATTAGCAATTAGCAATTACTTTCAAATTAATATCTCTTGTAGTAAAATAAGAAATTATTATTATTATTAGCAGTTTTTCAAAATCACTTCCAAATTATTATTACTCTATTATTATTATTACTAATGTAGTGAATCTCTTGACAGTAAAATAAAAATTTCAGAAATTTGTCTTGTTCGTAATGGATTTATTGTCTCACACCAACCAATGTCAACTAGTTAGAGAAAAGTGAAAACTCTTCCATATATGATTACCGAAGGGATAATTAACTTGATAAAATTAATTCCTGTTTATTTACTGAAAAGTATTTTTAAAAAAAATAAATTGCAGGAAAGTGAATTATTTTCTGATGTTTGGTAGTTTAATGAAAAATAAGTTAAAAAATATTTTTCAGTGTTTGGTTATGTAATGGAAAATGAGCTGAAAAATAACTTATTAATGTTTTATTTTTTTTCAAGTTTATTAAAATAATGAGAAACAAATCTTACAAATTAAAAAGTTGAAAGGGAATGAAATTGAAAAAAAAAAATATAATTTTATAAATTATCTCAAATAAAATAAATAATAATCAAAATAATAAAGATCAAATCTAAAAAATAAATAAATTGAAAGATGAAAAAATTAAAATAATAATAATAATTAACATTTCATAAATTATTTCAAATAAAATAAGTAACAATCAAAAGAATGAGGACCAAATTTAATAGACAAAAAATTTCAATTAAAAAAGAATAAGAGAAAAGCAAATAACAATTATAAAAATAAAAACCAAAATTAATATAAAAAGTAAATTATAAGACAAGAAATTGAAAAACAAATATTCAAAACTATATATATATATATATATATAATAATGAAAAGTTTGAGGATAAAATTTGATATAATCAATAAATAATATGATATTTTTAAATTTTTCACAATTTGTAAAAAGTGTTTTCCATCTCAAATAAAATCATAAAAATACTTTTTTAAAATTAAAATAAAATAAAATTGAAAAGCACTTAGAACTGCCTGTGTTGTGAGACCACATACTTCAAAGCTGCTGGCGGAGAAAGCCCGAGGAGCTTCCCTTCATCGGCTTCGCGGGAGCCACACAGCACGTAGCACAAGTTACTCCAAATACGCACAAAATATTCATTCAATACAGCAAATTAAAATATCCAACCAAGATCCACTTGTAGTAATTAATCGCCTCGCCAAATAAAGCAGTAAACAATATATGTAGAAAGAAAATATATGTAGTACAGATGAACATAGAAACTACATAGAATATATGTTTGAAAGAAAATACATAGAAACAATTCCTATACTTTAACCGTTTTTAGGTTCTAAAAAATAAAAAAAATATATGTAGCATAGATTAACATAAATATAAAAAGAAAAATTACAATTTAAAAAAAAACAATTTAATAGTTTCTTTTTCTGACTTCAGTAACATAATTTATTTTCAACCACCATCTCTCTGAAAGAACTATACACAGAAGGTGCCTTAATAGCTATGGCTTAAGGCGTTATCTAGTACTTCACCTAAGCAGTGTTTTCTAGGTCAATACAATGTTGATAGCGACACCCTCTTAAGATAAAATTACTCAGTTTCCTGAAAAACACTTGATCAATTTCAAAACTTTTTTATAACTTGATTACTTATTGCATTTAATAGGAGGTCACCAAACATTATATTAAATGCATGGTTCGGCTTGACAACTCATTTTCTAGCAATTTTAAAACGCAAAATTATTTGACATTAAAAATATCAAAAAATATTAATTTAAAATAAATAAAATTTATAAACACTTCCAAAACATGATGTCAAACAGAAACACTGCATAATGTATATATTACACATGCTAAATGTTATGTCACGGTGAAGAAGGTAAAAAAATGTATACTATATATGTTTATTTTCCTGTGCGCTAATATGTATCCCTTTGAAGTCTCTAAACAAGCCACATGTCCCACACCCACTTTATACCTTAGTTGTCATATTTGGAAGGGTCGTTGGGAAAATTTAAATAAATTTAAAAGAATTACTATGAATTTTGAAAAACAGCTAATTTATTAAAAAGAACTGCAGCAGGTCCAAGATGGACCCCACATACTTAGGGATGGAGACACGCTGCTCCTCTACTACTGATTTTCAAAAGTAAACTTACACAATGTTTGTTTCCGAAAATAATTTTTAGAAAATTATTTTTCAAATTTTTTTATATTTGTTTGTTATTAGAAAATTAATTCATAAAAAATACTTTCCAGTCAAAGAAAAATACTTTCCAGTCAACGAAAACACTTTCCAGTCAAAGAAAAATTTGGTTTGGTTTTCAGGAAAGTGTTTTTCCTTTTGGCTGTATTTGTTTCCCGAAAAGTGGTTTCTGGAAAACCACTTTCCAAATTTTCCTGTGTTTATTTGCCATTAGAAAAGTTGGTCAACTGAAAACACTTACCAGTAAAAAAAAAATTTGGCTTGGTTTTCAAGAAAGTGTTTTCCTGGAAAATTTGGGCGGAACACACTTTTCCGGAAGTTGTGAAAAATTTAGAAATGTCATTATTTGTTGATTATATCAAATTTAATCCTCAAACTTTTGATTGTTATATATAATTTGTTTTGAATATTTATTTTTCAATTTCATCTCTTAAAATTTAATTTTTATATTAATTTTGGTCCTTATTTTTATAATTGCTATTTGCTTTTTCCTTATCATTTTTTTATTGAAATTTTTTATCTATCAAATTTGGTCCTCATTCTTTTGATTGTTACTTATTTTATTTGAAATAATTTATGAAATGTTAATTATTATTATTTTAATTTCTTCATCTTTCATTTTTTTTTAATTTTTTAGATTTAATCTCTATTATTTTGATTATTATTTATTTTATTTGAGATAATTTATGCAATTATATTTTTTTTTCAATTTCATTCTCATTCAACTTTTTAATTTGTAAGATTTGTTCCTCATTATTTTAATAAATTTGAGAAAAATAAAACATTAATAAATTATTTTCCAGCTCGTTTTCCATGACATAACCAAACACTGAAAAATGTTTTCCAACTTATTTTCCATTACACTACCAAACATCGAAAAATACTTTCCCGAAATTCACTTTCCCCCGAATTCACTTTCTAAAAAGAAACTACTTTCCAACAAACAAACGGCGCCTTAAGGGAGCACTTGTTTTCCGGAAAGTGGTTTTCGGGAAACCATTTTCCAAACTTTTCCGTGTTTATTTATCATTAGAAAAGTTGGTCAATGGAAAACACTTTCCGGTCAAAGAAAAATTTGGCTTTATTTCCAGAAAAGTGTTTTCCTTTTAGTTTGGACGGAAAACACTTTCCAGAAGTTGTGAAAAATTTAGAAATGTTATATTATTTGCCGATTATATCAAATTTGGCCCTTAAACTTTTGATTGCTATATATATATATATATTGTTTTGAATATTTGATTTTCAATTTCATCCCTTAGAATTTAATTTTTATATTAACTTTGGTCATTATTTTTATTTTGCTTTTCCCTTATCATTTTTTAATTGAAATTTTTTATCTATCAAATTTGGTCCTCATTATTTTGATTGTTACTTATTTTATTTGAAATAATTTATGAAATGTTAATTATTATTATTTTAATTTATTCATCTTTCAATTTTTTTATTTTTTATTTGATCTATATTATTTTGATTATTATTTATTTTATTTGAGATAATTTATGAAATTATATATTTTTTTTAATTTCATTCTCATTCAACTTTTTAATTTGGAAGATTTGTTCCTTATTATTTTAATAAACTTGAAAAAAATAAAACATTAATAAGTTATTTTCCAGCTCATTTTTCATGACATAACCAAACATTAGAAAGTATTTTTCAACTTATTTTTTATTACACTACTAAACATCAAAAAATACTTTCCCGAAATTTATTTTCCTGAAATTCACTTTTTTTTAAATTTTTTTTTTAAAAAAATTACTTTCCAACAAATAAATTAATCCTTATTCTTTTAAGTTTTTGTAAATATCGAGACAGAGAGGGGGGAGATTTAAAAGGAGCCAAGCGAGGGACGGTGCTTTAAACGGAGACAGGCTTGTTAAAGGACTGGGTTTTTTCGGTTCGGCGCTAAGAGTTCCTCTACTGCTACTCTCACTCTTGAGAGTATGGAAAGATTCATTACTCGCTGGTTTTTGCTGCACTGGCTTTTATTTCAAACTCTACACGTGTAGCGGCCAATCACGTCTGTTCGATTAATGACGTGTTGCTTTATTATCGCGAGCTTGTTTTCCAATCCACCCTGACGGTGTACGTAATGTGTATTAATGTTTTTCAAAAAAAATTGTCTTCGCGTGAGTTACTCCTACTTTTGCAAAATATTACAGTCGAAAGAAGTCCTCGGCCTACTTTTGGTCAGGGTGATCGCATAGTAATAGCAATTATTTTATTTAATAATGTATTAAAATAATATATTTTTAATATTTATTTTTAATAATAACATATCAAAATAATTTAAAAAATTAAAAATTAAAATTTTAAAAACTCTTGTTAAAATACGAGGCTAAACACCCTTCATTGTATTTTTAGTGTATTAATAAATTCACAATCAAATTTTTTTATTAATTTAAATAAACAAAAGATCGTTTAAAAAAATATAATTACATTTTAATATATTAAAACTTCATAAATTTATTAAAATTTCTCACTACAAGTGAAAAAATATATTGTAGGAAGATACACACACACGATATATATATGCTATTTTTTATGAGAAAATAAAAACCATGTAAACTTGACTTGATTACTTAACAATTTTGTTGTCTAAAAAAATGATATGATTTAGAATTTATTGATATATTAGGTACCTATTGAGGGGGAAAAAAGAAGGAATGAGGAATACAAACTTAATTAAGATTATTGAATGGGGACTTTTATGAGATTTTCTCAATTCTTTTTAAATTCATGTTACCGTTTTTGTTAAAAAAAAATCTTTTTAAAAGAATTTCTATTAAAAATTATTGTATTGATATTGATAAATATATTTTTAAAATCATTTGCATCATAAAATTGGACTAAACTCTAAATCCACCTATCAAGTGGCAAAGGCTTGGACCGGTCAAAATTCAAATGATTTTTTCTTATAAATTATACTAGTTAGGTAGCCCGCGTTATGCCGCGTGCTCACCTTTTATTTTCACAAAACTTTAGGTCCTGACGATGGCAGGACTCAAGTCTATTTTGGACCTTGCACAATCAATGACCTAAAGCTATATCTTAGATTCTGTAGCATGCGGGGCCAAGGATAGTTGAGTTTTGGCGTGCCCAAGCGACACATGCGTGCTAGGGATGTGGCCAGCTTCCAGGCAGACAGCCCAAGCGCCACGTGTGCGTTGGAGAGTGCCCACCCAAAGGCAGGAGTTCAAGCGCCACGTGTGCGCAGGGTGTGCCCAGCACTTAGGCAGAGCCCGAGCGCCACATTGGCGCAGGGGTGTGCCAGCCCCCAAGCAGAAGTCAAGCCCCACGTGTCCCCACGTGATTTTTCTTCGATAGTAATAATAATTTTTTAAAATTTATTAATGATGATAGTAATAATACTAATAGTAATTTTTAATTTTACCTTTCAAATCAAATCTTTGGTTGTTTTCAATATTAAGATTTTTTTTTCTAATTTAGTAATTATTTTATTAATAATATTGATTATTATAAAAATAATAATATTTACAACACAAAAAATAATATTTTTAATATTAATACTTTTGATTATAGTAAAAATAATAATATTCATAACACAAATAATACTATTTTTAATACCAAGCCTATTTAGAACATAAATAACAATATTGTTTTATATTAAAACTTTGAATTATTATAAAAATAATAATATTTTGGACAAAAATAATAATATCTTTGAGATGAATACTTTGTATTCTAGGAAAAATAATAATATTGACAACGCAAATTATAATATTTTTTATATTAATACTTAGAATTATTGAATATTTTGAAAAATATTACGCCGCGGGCTCACTTTTTATTTTTATAAAAATTACCATAAAAAATTATAATATAAATAATAATATTTTATTTCAAATTTATTAATTATTTTATTAATAATATTAATTATAATAATAATAATAATATTTCTAAAAGAAATAATAATATTTAGAATCCTAAGACCTATGAACATTGAGTCTTGATAAAGGATCAAATTTTATTGGATCCTTACGCTAGACCCATTGATCATGGGTCCTGACGACCAACCCATTCCCCTTGAGCTTGGAGCCATGACCCAAGCGCCACTTGTCTCCAACCCAAAGGGCTGAGCCCAAGCGCCTCGTGTGCGCTGGGGAGTGCCCAACCCAAAGGCAGGAGCCCAAGCGCCACATGTGCGCAAGGTGTGTCAGCACTTAAGCATGCCCCACGCGCCGCGTGGGCGTAGGGGCTGTGCCCAGCCCCCAGGCAGGAGCCAAGCGTCATGTGTCTGCACGTGGTTTTTCTTCGATAATAATAACAATTTTTTAAATTTTTTTAATGATGATAATAATAATACTAATAGTAATTTTTAATTTTACATTTCAAATCAAATCTTTGGTTGTTTTCAATATTAAGAATATTTTTTTTTCTAATATAGTAATTATTTTATTAATAATATTGATTATTATAAAAATAATAATATTTAGAAAAAAAAAATAATATTTTTAATATTAATACTTTTGATTATAGTAAAAATAATAATATTCCTAACCCAAATAATACTATTTTTAATACCAAGAATATTTAAAACATAAATAATAATATTTTTATATATTAAAAATTTGAATTATTATAAAAATAATAATATTATAAAAATAATAATAATATTTTTGAGATGAATACTTTGTATTCTAAGAAAAATAATAATATTGACAAAGCAAATTATAATATTTTTTTATATTAATACTTATAACTGTTGAATATTTTTAATAATACTACGTCGCGGGCTCACTTTTTATTTTTATAAAAATTGCCATAAAAAATTATAATATAAATAATAATATTTCTTTAAAATTTATTAATTATTTTATTAATAATATTAATTATAAATAAAAACAATAATATTTCTAAAAGAAATAATAATATTTAGAATCGTAAAACCCATGAATATTGAGTCTTGATAAAGGACCTAATAGAATTGGGTCTTTACACTAGATCTATTGAACATGAATCCTGATGACCAACCCATTCCCCTTGAGTTCGAAACCATGACTCAAGCGTCACTTGTCGCCAACCAAAAAGCAGAGCCCAAGCGCCTTGAATATTAAATTATTATAGTTAATTACAGGTTAAACTGGTTTGAGTTAATACAAAATAAAATTACTTTATTTTTTTAAATAAAAAAAAAATAGATTTTTTTTTGTCAAGTCAATTGATTTATCTTTATATTGAATTTTATTTGAAACCCATCTTAAAGTAAACCAGATTTATTAATAAATGTGATTGTCATCCCATCCTAAACAAAAAAAGGTAACGGTGTCAGTGGAAGATTGAACTAAGGAAAGCAGAGTCCTTTTATTTCTTAATTTGATCAAGTTAATTGTCCCTTCGGTAATCATATATGGAAGGATTTACCATATTGCTTAGTTATGTCTTGGTTCTGCTTGTTGCTATTTCTGCTATTACCATATTGCTTTTACCGTCAACTTTTGATTGCTATGTGCCTATTTCTGCCATGGAGGTTGAAGAACTGTGTTTATACCATACAGCTACCACTTCAGTTTGAGATATCACCGCGCCATTATATTCAATGCATCATATTTCGCATCTTCAAAGCTTCAAGTTTTAAGCCCTACAAGACAAATTTTGCCATCCCATCCTAAACAGAAAAGGTAACGGTGTCAGTGGAAGCTTGAACTAAGGAAAGCAGAGTCCTTTTATTTCTTAATTTGATCAAGTTAATTGTCCCTTCGGTAATCATATATGGAAGGGTTTTCACTTTTCTCTTACTAGTTGACATTGGTTGGTGTGAGACAATAAATCCATTACTACAGATAGCCAGAAGCTACAAGCTAATGGTCTCGGACTAGTCAATGAACAAGACAAATTTCTGTATTTCTCCTGCTGGAATCCATGGAGAGATCAACGTTTTTTTTTTTAGAGTACAATTATGTGTTAAGTACTAGTCTATTTTAGAGTTAGAAGTAAAAAAATATATATATAACATTTGGGTAAAAACATTCAGGTCCCGTAAATGAAAAAACTTTGGGTAATTTACATAATTAATTATAATAGTTATCTAAATATATAATTAACAATTTAATCTATGCTTTTGAAATTTTCGACTTAAAACTTGTAATGTTGTCACCTATTAAACACGATGTTTATTAACTATTGTGATAATCGTACGGAATAATATACCATTGGGAATTAATTGTGTGTCGTTAGGGCTAATAACATGCATAAAGGAATCAAAATTCTTTGTTTACAGCTACGAGAGAAATTTGATCAAGGTAGTAAAAATTTATAATAAATTATTTTTCTTTTTTTCAAAAAACTAAGTTTCATATTAAACACTTATATACAAGTCAAATCATTGTAATGTTTTTTTTTTAAAAAAAAAATCTTCATTTTGGTCATTTGATTTGAATTTTTTTTGTTCTTTTGACATTGAAATAATTCAAGTTTGGACTTTAAAATTGTTTTACCTATTTGGTTCCTGAATATCATACACTTAGTGGAAATAATAAAACAAAATTATTCGATAGTCTATAGGATCCCATTAGAAAAATCCAAAGTTATTTAGGGATTTATTACCTGAAGATCTTATCTTTTTCGGCTTTTAATATTCTTTAAAGGCTAGGTTATCGCAAATCACAAGTCATTCAATTGTTCGACCTCTAACGGTAATACACATGAACTATCAGTGAGAAATCTCCTAAATCCTTATTTAGAAGAGATGAATTGTTATGCCTAGAGTGCTAGCTCTCTATTCTGTGACTTACGTAGTTTTTCTGTCTCACATATAACCATTAAAAATAAGAGACATAACTTAATATTTATAGAGAAATATGAAAAACCCTATAAATTGACAAAATATCAATTTTTCCTTTGAATAATATCCATATATTAATTCAGGATAATTTTAGAAATTAACTTAATCAACTCCTTATTTTTTCTAGGTCTAGAAGTATAATCCTTGTATTAATTATATTTTAGTCTTTAATTTTTAAAATATATTTTAATCAAGTCATACTTAATTAAATCATCACAGCTTAAGTTCCGACTAATGATTCTTAACACGTGTGACCCATTAAGTTTCTAATATATTGACTCAAATATAAATTATTATTAAATAGAATTAAATAAATTAAATAATTTAATTTATTATCAATTCAACAATTGTAATTTATATTTGAAGATCAGGTGCATCGTTTAGTAACGTGTTTGACTTAACCTTTTAATTATTAGTTTCTCAGTGTAATTAATATCATTTCATCAATAATGTTCTGATTTAACATTAAAGCATGAAGTATGTTTACTATGTTAAATCATGTTTGTTCTCTATATAATAGTCATTGATCGTTTGAATAAAATTTGAAACTTTTTTCAAATCTCATTCCATCTTGGCCAAATATTTCTTAATCAATACTATTTAAGAATAGATATAACATTTTCTCTAATTCACCTAGGGTGGTAAATCCTCTCTTGATCATTCAAATACCTTTATATAATTCATGTTATACCCAATGTTTTCTCTTTCATTACCCTCAATCAAGATAACATGTAACATGATCAAATCATAATATTCTCTATATAAGATAACTTAGTGATCTCAAGTCTAAAGATCACTTACACAGCTGTTAGGTGATTCTTTCCATAGACATAGAAGATCTTTCCATATAGAATTCTCATGTGGGTCAATTCAGTGTACATATCTTATGATAAACACCTACATATTCGTTCTAGGTATCCCTTATACCTCAATTTATGAGAATAATTGCTTCTATCATAAAAGAAAGAACATAATTGTATCAGTCTCTACAACTCTAATGAATGTCCAATATTTAAGAGAGCATCAACTAGGAACATTTTAGGAACAATGATTTGATGTAATAGGAATCACATAATTTTAACAACTTTTATAATTTCCTTTACAAAACATGTTTGTCCCATGGACTTTATCTTTACTTTAGATTCATGAATATAATATTATATAAATATTAAAGATAAATTAAGCTTTTAATAATAATAAATATATATTTACATGAATAAAATAATGTCACGTGTAACCAATTGATTGTCTATATAGCATATTAAACTAACAATCTTTCACTTGCACTAAAATCAATCGCTCACGTATCTAATATCATATTGCTCCATGTAGTATTAATACTTATGCATGGATAATGACATGATAAAAAGATCTTTTAGATTCTCTTCGGTGAGTACTCACTCTATCTTTATGCAGTTAGCACATTCTCATTTGATTTATTAGGAAATGGTTTCCAGACTTTTTTTCTATTTTTTTTCTATGAGATCATCTCAATCTTATGCCCATAGTTGTGTAGTTTGCGAGTTAGCCATGTTTAAATAAGGCTTTTTTATTGCTTTTTTTTAAATTTCTCCCTTTAATATTGAGTTGTTTAATAATCCGAATGGGCTAAGATCAAGTTTTTTTTACCGAATGGGATCAAGTTTTTTTTACCTTTTTTTTCATTGTCAATTTTTTTTCAATTTATTTATTGTCATTTTTTTATTTATATTATTTAAATTACTAATTGAATCAATAACTTGAGTCTCAAAAACTTTTCCTTAGCATTCATTTTTCCATTAAAAAAAATTGGTCGGTCCATGGCAGAGCACGGGTTGCAAATCTAGTTGGGAAGCTATATGATACCTAGGGACTTTGTTTATGTGGTGTCATTTGAGAGATATAGCCACTGCATATTTTATGGGAAAATTAGGTTTAGGGTAGACGTAGCTGCCAACTTTGTTTGTCTTGTTTCATCGTTGGATCAACTTTATTTTTCTCAGAAAGGTTTGACTAGATGTCCTATTTATTATGAATGATGAAGATCAGATTCCAACTTTTCTAGAAAGATTTTTACTTCTCAAAATAGCCTCTGTCAATTTTCAGGTTAGATTGCCTCTTTATAGATCGTGTTTGATCTAGCCGTTGGATTAGTCGTTCTTTTACATGTCATACTATACTTGCTTAACTTGAGCTAGACCATTGAATTTTAGATAGTTTTATCATTACAGTATATGTTGCTACTTTGAAGTTGTTACCAAGACATGGCTACCAATCACTCAGAAACCAATCAACTGGTTCAACAAACCTAAAAAAAGGTTGACCGGTTACCCCCATAGCCTACTACCAACCCCGCTACAGCCACAAAAAAACCCTTAAATACCACCACCAACACCTTAAAACACCTCAACCACCACTAAAACCACCCTTAACCTCCTCATAAAACCAAGACTATCCCTAAACAACCTTACAAAAAAACCTAACCTGTCCCCATATAAGTTGCCACCTCGGCTCACAAGAACACCACTACCACTAACTTTGGCCCTAACACTTTATGGGCAAATAGAGTGAAGGTCTCAAATGCTACAACTCGTGCCAATATTGTCTCTTTTCCATGGAAATGAGAGATTGAAACTATTTTATACATTCCAGATAATTTCATCAATGAGAGTGCGTTGAAATGGAACCGATGCTTGATGGGTTTCTTCCCGAGTTATTAGATGCCTTACCATGCAACATGTCACACCCGGACATTGCAGATATCTAACATCTCGTTCTTTGAGGAAGTTTCTAGTTTAAGGAGTCGCCACCTAGTATTATGGTCACTAGGAACCCTAACTGGTCAACAGAAATTCTATGGTACATGATTGGTTACACAAAAAGAAAGATGTTATCACCCCTTAAGCGTCCCACCTGAGACAGGCTGCATTGCTGGTTTTGTCTAAAATTGCTAAGAATTTCTCTTTTTTTATTCTTCCTATCATGTTCTTGACTCTGGCATCAGTGAACAGTTTCTACGAATATTTCTAACTCTGGCGTTCGTAAATATTGCACAAACCCAAAAAGAATACGATATTCCTGAATCTACTGTCAGTGACTAATTTCACAAAGAATTTAATTTGAAGAAGAATTTTCCTATGCCATCTCTTGTTGTTTACCCTTTTATTATTATTTGCCCTTTTTAGATGGAAATAAAAGAAATGTTGCACAACAGATTTTGCATTTAACAGTAATGGTCCACATATTGGGCACATAGCATAAAAAATACAAAATGCAAAGAAAAAAATAAAACAAAGCGAGAGGGGCCCATAAATAAATCAACGAAGATCCCCAAATATTTTCATAATTTTTTGATAACGAAAAGGGGCTTGTTTGGCCAGATATCAAAATAGGTGGGGAATAATGTAATGCCCCACACTTTCATATGCGTTTATAGTTACTTTCCTATGATTTGGTACGTAAAAATACGGTAATTTTTTTATACAATTTTCATATAAAAAATCTATCGAAATTTTAATAGATTCTCCTATATACAGGGAGATCCCAAGTTATCAACATATAACCTGTTTACATTTCTAATACCCCACATCTCATAACTCAATCATGACCCAATCGTCCTGGGTTTCAATCCCACAAATATCATCATCATCATCATCACAACCACAATATTTATAACATATATTGAACAACAAATATCATTATAGTTGAATAAATGAGATAAACATGCATACATGGAACATGATAATATAAATTTCAGAGTTAAGTTCATCTATTCAAGTTTAAACATTAATTATACAAATTAAGTTATATAAATATTTTAATATTATAAAATACAAGGATATATTCTCTAAAACTAGATAACATAAAGTGAACAAAAGTTAGCATCTACTCCTGTCATGCATGTGATGTCCTTTTTATTGTGAATATGGATGGATTGCTGTCAATTTCATTGTTGTGCACTATTTATGAGAATTTTCTTCTTAAATCTTCCGACTGTGAAAATTTATAGGTTTGCGTAATCCATTTAGCATTATCCATTGTGAATTTGTAAAAATCAATTTTTGAAAATGTTTTTTGTTGTTGTGGTTGTGGGTTTATATTAAGGAAAGAGACCCTATACAGTGTAAACACTCTTATATAGGAATAGTTATTGTATGTAATACATCCCACCATTATATTGCACACAACCCTACAAGTATAAATACAAAGGATGGCTGCTACCCTTATGCAACCTACACAATTATACAAAACTATCTCTCAATTAACTTAACTTGGTATAAGAGCTGCGGTTATCGTTCAGCAGCCTTCTTCCGCAACAGCTGCAACTCTCCTGCGTAATTGTTTCAACCAGCAGCCATTGTTTCTTCTTAGCAGCCGTTCTTTCTCAATTATATTCGCCAACAACAGTTTCTCCTCAGCAGATATCAGTCATCTTCTTCCTCTATTACTTCTCATCAGCATCCACGAAATAAAAACTGCAACTTCTCCTCCCTAGCAACATGGACAATCATGAACTTCAATAGTCTGCTGGCGCTGCATCATCTCTTCAATCTTCTTTCTCTCCTGTGGCGCAATCCGTTATGTATGGGGCATCGCCTACTGCCTCCATTATTTCTCTTCCTTACACACACCAGGTAGTCTCTTTAAAACTATCCAACCATAATTTCCTGTATTGGAGGATGCAGATGAAACCTTTTCTCTTGGGCCAAGGCGTTTATTCATTTGTTGATGGCACATCACCATGTCCTCCTTCACATCTGGCAGCAACTGAGACATCTACATTCTCTGTCAACCCTGCATATTTGTCATGGAAGCAGCAAGATCACCTAATCATGAGCGCCCTCCTATCTTCTCTCTCGGTGGAAGTTCTGCACTTGGTTGTAGATTGTAACACTTCCCATGCCATCTGGACAACACTGGAAATAGCTCTTGCATCTCCCTCAAATTCCAGGATTATGCAGCTCCATGGCTCATTCCAGGATTTACGACAGAATGATGATTCTGCCAGCATTTACTTGCAGAAGGCAAAGGCCTTGTTTGATGAACTGGCTGCCGCTGGCAGACCAATCTCCCTGGCAGAATTTAACTTGTATGTATTTTGAGGGTTACGCAGTGAGTTTAAGGATCTCGTCACTAGCTTGTCCACTAAGGATGCTCCCATCACCTATACTAATCTCCATAGCAGCCTTCTTACACATGAGTTTCTTTACAAAGCCTCTCTCCAGCCATCTGTAATAGCTCCTCTGTTACCAACTCCAACGCAGCAGCCAATTGCGTTCTTTGTACAGCATCAATTTAGCAGATGGGGTCGTTTTCGTGGGAGCTGGAGACCTAACAATTGCAGCAATTTCTATCATGGCAATGGACCAGCTCACAGTTATACTTCAGGACAACAATATAGCCCACATGGAAACCGATTCTCTTCTGGCACTTCCTCACAGGCAATAGGCAGTTTTGGGCAACAAGGAAATCGCTTTTCTGGTTATACTCGCAATATAAAATGTCAACTGTGTTATGAATATGGGCATACTGCTCAACAGTGTTCTCAGTTGGCTACTCATCATATGCAAGCTAATGCTAATCTTGCATTTAATACTGCCTCTTCCACTACTCCTGTTACTTGGTTTCCTGATACAGGTGTAAATCATCATGTCACGCCGGACCTTGTACGTATGACGAGTTTAGAACCTTATCTTGGAAATGATCATCTGCATGTTGGTGATGGTAAGGGCCTTATTATCTCAAATATTGCTCACTCTAAAATTCGCTCACCAAACCGCATGTTTACTTTATCCAATATCTTACATGTTCCTACCATTAAAAAACCTCTGCTATCTGTTCAAAAATTTTGTCTTGAGAATAACATCTTTTTTGAATTTCATTCCTCTCTATTTTATGTTAAGGATCTCATGACAAAGGAAGTTCTTCTTTCCAGTCAGAGTAGAGATGGTCTATATGTTTTGTCCGAATTGTCCGCAACGTCGTTGCCTCAAGCTTTTTCCTCTACCTGTCTATCTACTTCAGCTGATGTCTGGCACCGTCGCCTTGGACATCCTAGTCCACGTATTCTGCATTTGTTGGTGAAAAATAAAAAAGTG
>Ga0325404_1000542_pt1 | contig 37960 bp, 14 predicted proteins | sample PopdelMetagenome_18_FD_205664 | JGI IMG/M metagenome (GOLD analysis project Ga0325404, IMG submission 205664) | Populus deltoides microbial communities from Bellville, Georgia, United States - Xylem-Control-R1 | ecosystem: Host-associated > Plants > Phyllosphere > Stem > Wood/Secondary xylem...
TCCTGAACTGCCAACCAGAGAAACACCTGAACTTTTGGAGGGGCCCCTTTAATCCAAACATTGGCTTCGAAGACTTTATCAGTCGCAGAGGAGGTATTGTCAATTAGGGTGCAACACGATTTAACTGGTATGTTACCATTGACTCGTTATGGTAGTCATTGATTATTGTGTCATAACATGATTGTTGTGCATGTTTGCTATTGATGAAAATATTGACATGAAAAATGTAATTAGGGTAGAAAATGGTGTTAACCGTGCATAGAAAAACTTTTGTATGCATAAAAAAAAAACTTATATGCATGAAAAGCTTGTGTACGCTGCTCTTAAAAACCAAAAAAATACATAGAAATTAAAGTGTGCTAGGTATCGTTATTCTTGGGCTATATTTCTAACTGTTTAAAAAAAAAAACACCATATTTCTTGGTATCATTATTTGTCCTACAAGTCTATTAAATAGACATGTTTAGAAGACTTTAACCAATATGAAAAAATATTTATGGTGGATGAAAAATATTACCTTTAGTGATTTTGCTTGTATTAAAAATGTTATCTTTGTGTCTTTTGTAAACATGCGAGTTTTTTATGCAAGAGAGATGAGATTATATCAAGTTCTAATAGAGTGTGTGTGTGTGTGTGTGTGTGTGTGTGTGTGTGTGTGTGTGTGTATTGGAAAATGTTTTGTGTTCATAAAAAAAATATTGTGCAAAGAGATGTTGTATGGAGATGTAGAGATTTGAATGGAGATGCTGATGGATATGTTTTATGGAGATTTCAATGGAAACATAAAGATCTTGTCATAGAGATTTTTTATAGAGATACTAAATGAAGATATAAAGATATCGACATGGATATTTTCATGGAGAAGCACAATTTTATTGAAAAATTTAAATGGTGGAGATACAATTTTTGGATATAATCTAGAGATTATTTGATTTCAAGTAGCTCATAGTGAAATATTCAAACTTTTTTCTGGTTATCTCTTTTTCATGACAAATTGTTAGATATAATTTCTACCGATCAATCTTTCTATCTTTTTTAGGGGATGACATTCCTTAGTGTTGTGCTCATGATCATGATGAAATAGACAAAACTTGTTAGGGCTCACTATGTTTGAATCACTTTCATGGAAGATGGGTATATATTGCGTGAAATCTTTTCTCTTAATGATGGTCAATACCTCAACATGTGATGATAAGAGGCGTGGTTAGGAGCTCTTATCATATTGGCTTCTAAAAAAAAAAATGAGAGTGACCCTGTCTAGTTATATTGGCTTCCTCTTCTATATTATAGTCCTTCATTACTTATTTCATATTAATAAGAGTTATGTCATAGAGAGTGTACATGCATTCCTATAACGAGTAGTTATAGACTCCACTTATTATAGTTTTAGTGGAAATGAGTTTGAGTAGATTCTTCACGTTGGAATTGATGTTTCTAACATTTTATGTCACAAGCTCAACGATGTTTCTAACATTTTGTATGTGATTTTTGGGATTTGCAAGGGCATCATAATTATCCAACTTGGCCTTCGCATTGACACAATTCTTAGCAAGGTCATCATATATGTCACAAGCTCAACGATGTTTCTAATATTTTGTATGTGATCTTTAGGATTTGCACGGCCATCATAATTATCCAAGTTGGCCTTTGCGTCAACACAATTCTTGGAAAGTTGAGTATGCAATAATCTATGAAAAAATAGAGAGTCCCCCGCCTAGTGTTCATAAGCCTGTGTAGTTACTGATCTCATCTCACGTCTTGATTTTTTTTTTAACCGAGGAGCATACGAGCGAGAGTAAGAGAAGGATTGATGAAGATAGTCATACTTGTGGGTAAGACCTGTTAAGAAGTGTTCTTCATAACAAGAGTGACTCATTCATAAGGTTAGAGTATCGTGTCAAGTTTGCACGTCGATTTGTCCAGTTTCTTCATGGAGCTGGAGCTGGAGCTGGAGTTGCCTTGGTGCACCCAGTGACATAATGAAGCTTTTATTTCCTATTAATAAAGTAGAAGAGTGTGAAGTTGTTCTTGTATGGAAAGAATAGCATTGTTTAACACTTGTACTTGATGAGTGAGTTAATAGAGATTTGGATGAGTTGTTTCGATAGTGAGGAAATCAGTTATTCTCCTATGTCTTATAGTTTTGTCATTCATAAAAAAATATTTTTGATAAATTGGAATGTCCTAGGGAATGAACTAACCTTTTATTTTGTTTCCACAGACAATGCCATTAATGAAATCGAAAAAACTTTAGATAAAAATTGGATTTTCCATGTCTGGTATGACAAGGCCTTACCATAAATTGTTGGTGTGACTGGGTCTGACTGCAAGTCCATGAGCTTTACTACAAAACAAGCCCTCTATTGCAATAAGGAACATTTCGATGTTTAAGTCAGTAAGTATAAAAGAAGTGTAATGTATATGAAAGAAATGCAAGAGAAATGTATATTTGAAAAAAAAAACATTTAGTGCTTAGACCTAAAATAACATGACTAGCTTTTATAGCTAATGATGGCATGACTGGTTTTGGCTAGTGTTTATGGTAGAGAATGACACGATTGTGTTTCATGGCCCTAAGTCTAGAATATGAGTGTAGCCTGGTTTTCAATGACTAAATGGGGCTTCATCCAAGAATCATATTCGAATTTTGCCCGATGACTGTGTATATATTTATACACCCAAATCTTGGAATTTTCTCATGGAGAATGGAGAAGGAGAACATATCATTGATGGATAAAACATTGTTACCATTGGCTGATTATTATAGTTATTAGTTATTATATCATGCCATAATTATTGTGTAAGTTGCGTTATGGGTGGAAATATTGGTGATGTGCAATGTCATTGGCATAAAAATTGTGTTTGATATGCATATAAAAACTCATGCTAAATAAATAAAAAGGGTATGCCAAATATGATGTTATTGGGTTGAAATTCCAACCCATTTAGGTCATGCTAAACATCTAAGAAGATTTAAAAAAAAAAAAAAACACAATGCTTTTTCTTATTACCATCAATAATAATACAGATACAGTGACCTACACTCAATTTCGTAGTTTGATCCTAAAACTTGGTGGTTAGAGGTTTAAGCTCAAATTAAGTTTGAAATTAAACTACATAAAAAAAACAATTTAGTTAAGTCAAAACCTAGCTTACAAAAAATAAATCCAGATAGATTGGAGTTGGAACCAAACCTTAGTGCTGTTTTATGAACTTAAAAACTTTACCATCTTGCCAAAACCAAACTTAAAAAAATTAATTAATTTTAATATTATATATAATTTATCACCTTAATTTACTTATGATTTAATGACGTGGGACCTCAATATATCGAGTTAGACTCTACTCTTACAACCATGTCCATTAATTCAATGTGATAATTCTTCCATGAGATTGACACCCAAATAAACTATAGAGTTCAACATGATAATGAAAAAAGCTTCCCTGTGTAGGGAAGGCGTACCAAAATAAAGAGACCACAAAACACAAGCATTATCTCCCCTTCAGAAAACAATTATGAGGATAGATAATATGAACCTGGGTTTCTTATTTATTTTTATTTATCCTATTAATTAATGGCATGAAGGAGCTAATTTACGTCTGCATGCACTCAACTTAATCACCAATGGAAGACAAAGGGGTTCGTCATAACCTCAGATTAATTAACGAAACGAAATATCACATCAAGAAAGCTACATAGATTGCTTGATTACCTCCATGGCTGCCTTGTTTAACTTTATTAAAATCGCAATAATTGATAATCATACGGACAACAAAAGGCTAATCGCATCTTTAACAAAACAAAAGGCTACATATTTACGTTGTTTGATTAACTTAATGATTGGATTAATTATGAATCGAATGATTGGCATGAAAAGTAGATTCAGCAAACGTTAAAGGTAGTCACCTCTTATAGAGGGATTCTCCCCTCGTATGTCAACAAGTTACAATTCTCTAAGGCCGGCCTTCAGCTGGTATATCAATTTTGACAGGAAAAACAACTGATTATACAGCATAATATAAACATTTTCTCTAATCACTCACAGCTGTAGTCTGTAGATACAGACAATCCATGTGTTCCATCTGTTTTAAATGCTGACCCACATGTTGAATTTCTTGCATGACTGGCTCGCATGTGCATAGGCATTTTTTAGTTTACTGTTTAAACATTTTTTATATATTATTTGCATAAGACTTCTCTATTCAAAGTTTTGTTTTTCTATGTTTTAGCTGTAATTTTAATTAAAGGTTGCAAGATCTTAATTTCTTTCTTTATTTTCAATGAGTTTTTGCATCTCAATATTAACTTAATTTCGTTGCAATCTCCCATGCATGCATGCATGATCTCATCAAATACAGGTAATTCGTGAAAAAAAAGTAGGAGATTAGTCTTTATCAGCACGGTTTTGACATAACTTAGATATAAATATTTCTTGAATTTTGAAGAGGATATTCTCAGCAATTAGCGGAGAATTATTGGGCACAACTTTTTATTTTATCGGTTAATATAGATCTCAATATGGTACAGGGACAAGGCTTGGACACTAGTCCTTCATCATCCACGTCTACTTTGCAATAGAAAAACATTTGGAAACTAGCTAGATCTTGAATTTAATATTCTGCCTGAATTTAATTAGTTGAGATACTAGATTAATTTGCATGATCAATTTAATCAAATGTCTCTGAGCTGGTTTTGTTTAAGTTCTTTCCTAAATCAGCCAGTGTTTGTTCAAACATCTCTCTCAAAATTAGCACTGTTTAAATTAATAATTTTCTGAGTAAGTGTTCGATCGATATATTTAATTAACAACAATAAAATCTACTGAGAAATTATTGGTTTCAAGAATCAATTATTCTGATGAGAGAATAATCGGAAATAAAGCAACAACTAGCTAGTTCATGAACTTCAATCAGCAGGATGCTGAAGTGACTGAGAAGAAATTAATTAATAGATTGGTTTGATGACGAGTATACGATCAACACAGGGACCCAAAAGCTGATGACAAGAATGAAAATCTAAGAGCATAAGGGACCCTGACGAAGAAATTGATCAGTTGGTGAGCTACAGAAGCTTCACATTATGCTAATTTGCATGCTATCATCCAGTTGGCAGCCCCAAGTGCTTCAAAGCAATTTTGGGTGACTTTGATTTCAATATTGTGCAGAGGAGACAGCAAATTGAAAGAGAGCCCTCCCAACAATACAAATTTAAACCAGGTAGCAAGTATTGAATGGTGATGGTGTTGAGCAAAATTGAGTTTGGTGGGTCATATCCTCTATTGATTGGTAATCAAATAATTGTTCAACATTTGAACTATCATTATCATGTATGTGCAAGTTTATCAGTATATATATCTATCAGCTTTTATGACAGTTTGATTATCACGATGTGTTTAAGGTACATGAAAGCTGTTGGAGGATGATAGAAGATAAAAAGGAAAAATGGAGAAGAAATGTCGTTGTCCTTAAACTATGCAAGAGATGGGACTGGGCATGCAAGTCACTGTTTTTGTTTCCCAAAAATGACATGGAAAACATTGCTCCAGAAGCTCTAATGATCCTTCTTTTCCATAAAAATATAAGCATCCGAAGATGAGCTGACTTGTACTCCATTACTTTCATAATAAAGCAACGTTCGGGAGCTTCACGCTTGTCACAGTTTAGCCCCGCAATTATAACCAGAAACTGAAACCAATAAGGATCGATCATATGATAAGAAACTTGATATCTTATCCAAACTGTATAGCATCCAATTCCAGGTTCGCTTTAAGGCCCCCCCCCCCCCCCTTCTCTCTCATGGCCTGGATACTTCTCTCCACTTTCATGATGATACTATAGACATGGTTTGACCCATCGAAATCTTATATGGGACACGACGAGTGTAGCTGCAAGCCACAGGTAGACTCCAAGGCCATGCCAAGCTCTTTTCAGTTTTCATATAAAGGACCTTACACAGTAACAGCAACAAGATCCTTCCATGCTCTGTCAACATCCCAGGCCATGTATAACAAATTAGCAAAAGCTACACTTCATTGGGCATGACTGTATATATACGTACACGACATCATGAGCTTATATAATTGCTCGTCCATGCTGACTGGCCGACATCCAGGTATGGTACCGCCTCAGCTTGCTCTCTAATCTGGGTTTTGTCGTTCTCAACTAAGAAATATCACCATGACAAGTTGATTTCAACATTCATTATTTTCTTTTTCTACGTCAAGAAGGAGCAATACTTTCAGATTGGTAGTTTCAACATCAAAAATGAGAGAATTTTTTTTTTCTTTTACAATTTGAAGGGCACAATCTACTTCGGAGCACTATGATCTCTCTCTTAATTAGATCTAAACACTAATAATTAATTATTTAAACTAGCAAATGATACTTTCCTTTGGATTGACACTCCTTTTATTAAATTACATATCATCAATTGATCCTTTCTGTTACCTTCTATATATCCACTTTCTCCATTAAAATCTCATATCATGTGCTTGTCGCGTTTTCAAGGGTAAAATAAATGTATATATACCCCTTGAACTATAGTTATTGACAGTCTCTATTTTTATTCATTTTTCATTCTAATACATGAACTTTTTGTCATCATCACCATTGAAACTCCACCTTTGTGACTAGTAAATCAACTCATAAGAACATTTAGAACAGTAAAATTATTAATATGATATTTTGAATAATGTAAATATTTTTTTAAAAATATTTTAACCATTCATTTGTATTTTAATATATTTAATAATAATACAGCTACTTGCCTATTATTGGAGATGTCAACCGTTGGCCAACGGTTATATATAGCTTTTCCATCATAACATATAGGAATTAATGGCTTCTGATCAATGCTTTTTTCTACCGTAACATATAGGAATGACTTCTGAACTTAACAAAAGGAATTTGGGCTTTCCTTACTATATTAGGCTAGTGAGAAACATATCTATTTTGGCCAAATGACATGGCTATCCCCCAATAATTTGCTTGATTCTATATAGTATGTGTGAGTCGCAATTTGCTTGATCATGTTTTTAATATGTTTTCTTAAGACAATTTATTAATTAGGTGATCCCGTGAAGTAGAAATATTTAGGAATTTCACTTCTATATGCATAATTAACATTGAGACTTCCACAAGCTAGTAATTAATTAGGTTAAGTACTGGACACAAAATACATGGATAAACTTAGAGGCAGTGCCCCCAGAAAAGGTAGTTTTCCCTACAGGCATCACAAATAGTCATTGTATACCTAGAGTCTCTTGACAAAGATTACTCGAATGATCGGTGAATTTGGCATCAAGAACATGTTTTCTTGTTTCCTTTTTCCTCCTCGTGTACCGTACTAAGTAAAAACCATATATTCTGCACTTGAGGTGGTGGTCTAGTAGGAAAAGGGCTTTGTTCTTTTTTTTTTACACTCGGGTTCGATTCTTTTTGTGCATGTTTGTTACTCTCACGGTATCTTATCTATCTACTGGGCTTGCAGAATATTCAGTGAGGCCGGAAATTAGTTATGGTATGCGTAAACTAGCTCGGACACCCCAAGTTATATAAAAAAAAAAAACCATATATTCTAATACATTTGCAATGCATACTCTCTCAAAATCAAGATCTTCTTCGGTCATAATTTTAGTTTTATCCTTTGGGAAGAACATATGGTCATTGAAGTGGACACATCATGAAGACACTAACATTCGAGATCGAGATAACTTACCAGAGGCCACGAAGTTCTTTTTTCCTACTCTAATTTATCAAAACACAAAAAATACGTTTTGAACCGTATGATTGCCATACCATGGTATCATATGCTTACTCTTTTTTTCATCGACGGCAATTATTATTGAATAACCTGCTATATATATTAATTAAGACCAATTACTTATTCTAATCAATCTTTAAAAAATACATATTCTTTATGTTGACATTGTGTATTCGGATAAATCAATTCTCCTTAACGCTGATAACACCAGACACAGGAATCTTAACGAACCAACTCGCTAGTACTAGAGAAACCCTCGGATGATCACTTCTCGCGTAGCTAGCTAGCCGTGCCTTTGTTTTATAGCTCGGCTAGACAGACATTTCCATGAACCATCGGGCAGGATAACTCACTAGCGAGTCGTAGAAGGATCCCTTATAGTGAGAAGGAATTTCTTCATCTTAATTATAGGTGACATTTTAGCTCTTTTTTTCCACATCATCCCCAGTATCTATGAGTGAAAACCAATCTCGTTAGGTGATGACTCTAAAATACAAACCAAAGAGTAAAAAAAATTAAAGAAGCCAATTTTTTATTACCAGTTCTATCCTCTAAAATTACTAGTTAGTTATAATTTAGTTCTTGGAATTTATTAAAAATAAATAAATTAATTCATGAAGTATCAAAAACAATAAAACAGCTCCTAATTAATTAACCTGTGTGATCATACTTAATTTAATAGTACCTCGTTAAAAAAAATCATTCTTTTCTCATCGATCTTCCAATATTATCTACTTTTTTCTTTTTCTCAAAGAAGAATACATAAAACAATTCGAAATAAATAAGAAATTGATATATAATGAATTTAAAATCATGGAGATTAAATATATAATTTTTAAAACCTTGATGGGACTGATTAATTAATTTTTTGTGATAAACTACAAATCGATTAAGTTATAAATATGTATACTAGAATGAAATGATCTTAGACACAGAGGCCGACTTCAAAATTATGAGAAGGTTTTTGTGGAACAAGATGGTGACCGGCCCCATGTATGATAAAATCGGCGCTGCCTCATTTTAATGGCCCAAAACCATCGTATTTAGGCATGTTACCTTATAGAGAACGAAGTTACATATATTATGCGGCTGCCTCAGATGTGGTCTAGCAGGACCATGTGCATGAATCTTCCTACAAGACTTGACTGAAATTCTCCATTGTGATGCTCTAGGGTTAGCTCTTCTGGTCAGGCCGTAGCGGCTTTGGAGTTTTACTATCTTCTAAACCAAAGAAGAAAGAAAGAGAAAAGAAGAACACCATCATAGAGATTAGAATATGATATGTAGCCCTCTGAATTCCAAGTGATGATACAGGCATATGATTATGAGAGCCCCGCCACGCAAATTAGTTGCCTATATGTGTGTAATTAATACATCAAATTTCACTATTCTTCTCTTTAATAATATTGTTTAGGATTGTAATAACTTACAAGCATGTTTTTGATTAATTTTAACAATATTTAAGGTATTACTGTACTAGATTAATTTACATATCACCGCTAAATTATTATTAAGTATGAAATTTATTCTCAAACTTGTGCATTTATATATAAGAAATTGATATGTAATTAAGGCCGGCAAAGGAATGATGAATTCACGATAAATTAATTTCTCAAATGAGATTCAAATTTGAGAAAATAATATGAATAAAACCAACATCTTAAAGATAAAGTTATAGTAATCGAATCAATGGCATACTTGCTTCCCGGAAGCATCACAGAGACGACACGAAACAAGTTTGGGATCATTGTTTGAATCAGGTTTACACTAGCCAACAATAAAGAAGAAGCCAACTGACTAGCCGGTGCATTCATGCAAAATCTTCCATTTTTTGTTCTTTCAGCTAAAATATAAGCTGTGGAATTATCATATTCTTTATCGATACAAATCGGCCAAAAACAGTGATATCCTCATTCAATAGGGGCGGACCACTAAAGGGTAAGATGGTTGGGAAGGTGCAGCCTATGCATGGTTGTGGCCAATGGGGTCGGGGTCCCACCATGGTCTGCTAGGCAATAGAGGAGCAAGCCTGCATGGCAAGCCCCCTTGGCTATTCAATGGCCTTGTCTCTTTTGTCTGGTGAAGAGAGAGGGATGAAAGGTGACATTGATTTCATTTGCTAGTGTCCTCATCTCCTAGTAGCCAAGAAATGGCATGTCTAAAAAGGAGACCAAAGAACCTGATCCCACTTGTTATATGTTTTGGACTGTATATATATATATAGTTTTCATCGATCCCCTTTTGATCAAGTTAGACTTCTTTTCTTTAATACATGGACCTCTTAAAATCCTTCGTGTTTTTATATCTTATCCATATTTAATATTGTGATGTTGAATTAATAATTGTTATTTTTCAAAATAGAAGAACAATCATTTAAGCTGTTCTTTAAAAGTTGAATCGTCATTGTGTTTCCCAGCATGGTTCGGACTTGATAGTCTATGAATTCATCAAGATACCCTTTAATTTGCCTAACTTGCCAACTTGTCCATGCACAAATTGCTGTTCATGCACTATAATTCACATGCATAGAAGAATTCAAAATGCAAAAAGAGTTTCAAACTGTGGATACTACGCTTACGTACCAGAGTCTTTCTTCGATCCAAAAACAGGAACATTTTGTTTGTTTGTTTGTTTTATCACCATTGATATTGGAAAGGAAACAAAAATGAATTTCCAAGCAGCCCAACAAGAAAACACCAACACCCCCTCCCACTTGCTTAGCTAGTTGAACTCTACAAAAAAGAATATCCTGGGACCATAACCCGAAATAGCTGTCTGCTTTCAAACACAAAGCATATGCAGTATGATCATGCTGTGTTTCTTCATTAACATTAGCCGTTCCAATCCATATATTATACAAGTGACAAGCCATTTGTAATTAAGCCATGCTTCTTGGAGAACAAACATGTTCGTACAGAATACAGATTGCAACACTGGCGAACTTAGCGCATGCGCAGTATTGTGGTGGTTTTTGTGACTATAATTTAAAAATATAAATTTAAAAAAATTATAAATTATAGTTTTTTAATAAGATTAAAATAAAATTTAATAGAACTATTTATTAATTGATAAAATACTTTTAAATTTATAATCGAAAACAAAACGCGGACTGCATCTGTTACAAAAACAAACGAGCTTTGATCCCTCACTACAATTCTGGGCCATTACCTAGAATAGGCTGAGACTGGAATTAGCTTTGTGGTCTTGTGGAGGCTGTTTGATTAGTCTGAGAAAAGAGCAAGTTTTTGGGCCTCCAGAGACAATAATCTCTAGATGGATTTATTGGGCTTTAAGGCCCATTTTCAAACCTTGAGCCTGGCGTTGTGGAGGAAAATATAATATTTATCCCCCAATTGTCACTCAATTGTCAATTGATCCTAAGAGAAAAACGAACTTTCAATTGGGATCCCCATCTATCATGCATTAGCAAATTAACCCTCTTCTTTAAATTCTTAGTATTAAAATAATAATAATAAAAAAAAACAAGGACCTACATTGTCTCAAATTTTGTTTTTGTTTGAGGACCCAATTGAAAATAATATGATAATTGAGGGATGAGTACATGAACTGATTTTAAAGAGTGGAGCTGTGAAAAATATACGGATCATCCTCCTCCTCCTCCAGATCCATCAATTTTATTTATAAAAAAAATAAAAATAAAAATGATGTTCATGCAGTTGGGGTTCTTCCTCGCTTTAGCTTCTGGTCTCTGCTCTTCTCATCTACATCGCCGGCGTCTCCGATCCACGTACGTTATTTTCATGCATTCCTCTCTCTCTCTGCCTACATTTACTACTTCAAGTTACTCTAAATTTCCCCATGGACACCGTACCCAAATGGGTATGCTTTCCTTTCTTTGTATTTCTTTTTACCCTTTTCAGTTTTTAAAATTTGGTTATTGATGTTCTCGCTTGGATCAGAAATAAGATTTTAAAAAAAAAAATTAACCATATTAGGAGTAAAATGAAAAGTTTCTCAAATTGATGCCAAAGTATGTTTGATGTTCTGTTTGTAAACAGAAAGATCCTAAGACGGGACAACTTGAAGGACTATCATTTGAATTTAATCTATGTGAAGCTGTGGCTACGGGGGAACAGGTGAGCTTTGCTTCGCATGTGTGTGCTTTAGGATTAAGTTTTGGTAACCCAGCCTTCTTGCTGTGTTGCTGAGGTGATGTGTGTTGTGTGGCGTTGTTATGTTTGAATTTTGATGTGATGTACAATTGATTTATTATATAGTGAGGCCGTTGTCAGGAGCGGAGTAGTACTACGAGACTCACGAGGGAGTTTATTGATGCTTTACCTGTTTACCAAATGGATGGGAGGACTATGCATGGCGTAGGATCAATAAAGGAGTACTTCTGTATGTTCTTTTAATTTTCTGGTGATATTTTTGTGGATAAATTACAGTGTAGCGATAGGAAAGCAATGACTTCAACCAATCTTCTACATAAAGTTGAGATGACTTACGTTGTGTCCTCCAATCAGGAGTTTGTTCATAGAAGAAATGGAGAAAATGTTAAAGTATTGCTCATAGCAGGAATCCTTAATTTAAGATGAATGTTTAGTTGTCATGGAAGTATTTGTGGTTTTCTCAGAAAAGAAACTAAAAGTTAATCTCTTGTTAAGATGTCAGCGGTTTTATATTTATGTTACTTTTTTAAAAGTTTTTAGTAGTTCCCCGTGAGATTTATTTTTATTCCATAACTTTGCTATAAAATTTCTCAAGAAATGGGTTTGATTATTCAGTTTTGATGCTTAATCGGGTTATTGTGAGCTATTAGGACTATTGACGGTAAGTTGTATCTGATTTGTTATATTTATGTACTGCAGTCACCGCTGTGAGAATAAAACCTATGCTTGGAGAAACTTTCGTGACCACTCCCTAAGACACCACCATATGTTCCAAAGCAGTTTGATCAATGCGCAGTTATTGGTAATTCAGGAGATCTTTTAAAAACAAAGTTTGGAAAGGAAATTGATGATTATGATGTTGTTATTAGAGAAAATGGTGCCCCAGTTGAGGTTAAGCTCTTTCTATTTATTTATTATTGTCAGCAGTCTAATTGTTTTTGCCACCTTTGAATCTTGTTGGTTTTGTTTTGCTATTTTGTTGTGGCAGAACTATACAGAGTTCGTGGGAAAGAAAAGCTCATTTCGCCTTCTTAACAGGGGATCTGCTAAAGCCCTTGATAAAGTTGTGGATTTAGATGGTATGTGCACTGGTCTCTGTCTTACCATGCCTTTCATTTATTGCTAGAATACTGATATTATGAATCCTACAGAAACAAGAAAGGAATTGTCTAATGAAAATCAGAGAGGCCTTTCTCTTCTGCTTTTCTTGCTGGCTTGGCTTTGCCTTTTGTTTTCTGTAGGAAGTTCCAATAAACAATCCTGTATATCTCATGTTAGGAGCATCTTTTGGATCAGCAGCTAAAGGAACTGGACTCGAGGCTCTTGAGTTTGCTCTCTCTATCTGTGAGTCAGTTGATATGCATGGTTTCACGGTGAACCCAGGATACAAAGAACGGTATAAAAATGTCTCAATAGTTATATCTTGCAGAGAGTACTTCCCCACACTTTTATTGTGGAACTTGACTAAGGAACCTTGTGTTATTTCAGGACATGATATTCCTCTGAATCGAGACAAGGTCACACTCCTCTCCATTATCAGACATTACCATCCTGAGTAGATTAGCGGAAAATATAAACAATCAACACATAAAAAAAGAGTTCAAGAATCACACATAAAGAATTTCATCGGTTGTATTATTTGCTAAGTAACATCCAGAGAACCGGGCTCAATATCAGATCTTACTATCATGGATTCATTAATGGATAAAGAAAATAATTAAAACATAAAACTAGTTCAAAAATCATCATGTAAAAAACAAGGTCGTGTATTAATTAATTATTTATATATTCGCATAAAACAAATAAAAGTAGCTCTTTTTTATATAAAAATAGTTTATCCATCATTTCTTTGGGTGAGTTGAGGTGAGCTTTCATGATGGATGGATGTTGGTTTTAGGTGAGGTTTAGGAACTGTAATGGTTAGAAAATGGTGATTTGAGTAGGCGTGGGGGGCTGTAATAGCTGGAGATTTGAGGGTATTTCAGGGGCTATTATGGGATGGTTTCAAGGTTGTTGAGTGCTGGTTTGGAGATTGAATTCAAAGCTTTTCATGGATAGAGAAATGGTGGAAATGGGGGCTATTGGGCGTGTTCGCTCGTGAGGAGAAGAGGGGCCTGGTTGGTGTTGAGGAAGATAAACGACGGTGGGGAAGCTGCTGCGAGCAGGAGCTTGGTAGGTGATGAAAAGTGGGTTGTTATGTTATTCACGAATGGCGGGGAAAGGGGTTGATGAGGGTGAGAGAGGTGGCTGCGTGTGTTTTTTCTTCAGATTCTTCTTTTATTTCTAAATTTTTTCTCCCCTCTTACTGTTCAACGAGCACCTATTTATATTATCATTATCTTTTTTTTTTTATTCCTACTTTTCTCATTATCTTTTCCTCACTTATACCTTCTCTTCTCTTCTCATGTTTTAAAAAAGATTAATTTTTTTTATTAAAATTTATTTTTTTTTTTATGTTTTGAATCGTTTTGATGCACTGATGTTAAAAATAATTTTAAAAAAATAAAAAAACATCATTTTGATACATTTCGGCACAAAAAACACTTTAAAAAATAACCGGAATCACACTCTCAAATAGATTTATAAATATATAAAAAAAACTTTATCCATCTCAAAATCAAAAGAGAAGCATTTTCAAAATAATCAAATTTGCATTATAATTCCAAGTCATTTTCTTAACTAAATGTTATAGTACTTTATTTGATAAGCATTTTCAAAGATTCATGATTCATTACTGTGTTCATCTCTAGTAAATAATATGTAATTACTTCATGGCATGCAATGTATTTGACATGAGTGAAATACTTTTTGATATATATATATATATATATATTTTATGAAATATGAGTGAAGTCATGTGTAGCACAGCATCCTCTGGGAAAAAAAAAACAATGAGATTATAAAGATATTGTTCTGATATAACATTAATTAGGGACCAAACTGTCACGTTTAAGAATAAAGAGACTAAACTATAACTTTACATATCAGGGACCATAATGATATTTTGTCATTTTGTACCTCACAAAGGAGCTAGCTTGTCAATTTATCTTCTTCTGTGAATATTTATTAAACTCCTTGAAGCGTTGACCCATATCATATAAATTTAACAAATTTCATCTAAGATCAATAATTTTAACAAATCATCATGATCAATATCAATTTGACATGCTAACTTAATCTTATCCAATAATTAACTTTAAAAACAAGCCCAATTAACCTTTAATCTGAACAACTTATGGGTTAATCTGGGTTGATTTTGCCCACCCGTGACTTCTAGACCTTGTTTAATAATTAGGGCACGATTATTAGCGGAAAACAACAATGGATAAACACCACGAGTATTACAATCATTAATTACCTTTACCTCGCGCACCTGGTTCTTTCCTAAATCGCACCATTCTATATCGAGACACGCGTCACACACCCAGCGAACCCATTTTACACACTCGCTCGCTCTCTCTCGACTCTTCCCTCTCCTCCTCTCTCTCTCTCTCAACCGGCCACATAAAAGAAATACATAAACAAAGGCAAACCCTAAAGATAGAGAAGAGTTTTGATTTTCAGGTTTCTTTTTGGATAGAAGTGTAGAAAGCTTTCAAAATCCCATCTTTAAATGGCAGAGATACACCCACCTGAGACCCATCTAAACAGCGGCGGCTTTGGCGGTGGAGGTGGCGGTGGAGGAAGCAGCGGAGGAGGGGGCGCATTAACTTCAACTGAAACTGTGGGGTCAAAGAGGCAGCGGAGGCCAAGTGTCCGATTAGGCGAGATAGGCGGTGGAGACCAACTTTATGAATCCCAAAACCACCGTAGAACTGCAAGCAATAGTTGGAAACAACAGCAGCAGCAGATTTTGGGTTTTAAAGAGGCAAGTAAATCATCAAAGACTCGAGCTTTAACGAATTTAAGTGAGTTTAATGAAACTCCTGACGGGGATAATGATATTAATTTGGATAGTGTTGCAATTGGGAGTTGGAGAGTTAAGCATTCATCGAAAAAGAGAGGGTCTTTGAATGTTAGTGCCAAGCGAGTTAGGTCTAATTGGGTGTCTAAATTTGATGATAGTGGTGGTGGAGTTGGTAATGGTGGTGAAGGGGAGGAGAAATATAGTGGTGGTGAAGATATAGGTGAGGAGGAGGAAGAGATTTATAGAGAATTTGATGTTGAGAATTCAGAAAGTTTGTTGAAAGAACAAAGCCCAATTCATGATTCACTTGAGAATTTGGGAGATGGGAATGAGAGGGAAGTGTACTACAATAGGAGAGTGGTTAGGGGGAGGAATTATCGTGATGTTAATCAAGATTATCTTCCTGAGGGGGTTGAATTATCAAGCCCATCGGATAATGATACGAGAGATTATAGGAATAATGGGAGGTGTGGCGATGGCAGTGGCAGTGGAGGGGAGGATGGAGTGAGGATTTGGCTGAATAGTTTAGGGTTAGGGAAATATGCGCCAGTTTTTGAGATTCATGAGGTGGATGATGAGGTTTTGCCAATGTTGACATTGGAGGATTTGAAGGATATGGGAATCAATGCTGTTGGGTCTAGAAGGAAGATGTTTTGTGCTATTCAGAAGCTAGGAAAGGGGTTTTCTTGATGTTTTTGGGTGAACTTGCAGTTCTGGTTGTTTTCTAATGGAGAATTTGTTTCAGCCATGGTAATTAAGATGCATCATGTCTGAATTTAATTTAAGTTATTTTGTTCCATCTATTAGTAATAGTTGTACTTTTTGGTACAAGTAGGATGTTTTGCTTAGGATCACTTTCTTGCCCTATATCAATGCATTTTTAATTCAGTGCAATTTTCTATTACATGGCCCTCGAATTGATTTGCTTGAGTAGTTGTAGTTGTGTTCATGAGCCTGAAGCTATATTTGATGTGCGTATTCCCTTAATCATCTCTGGGGTGGTATTGTCATCTCAAACTGTTTAGTAACCCCTGTTTGAATTAAAGTCCAGAAGTGGTTGCCATTCCTCAACACTAGAAGATTGGCTTTTTATAGATCTCTGAGTCGGTGGTTTTAGATTTTGTCAGCATGAAGTGCAACCTATCAAATGAGGTGTGGTTTGCATTTCAACTTTCAAGGTCTGCTGAGGTTGCCAGAATTTCTAGTTGATTTCCTGTGGTATATAGCCGTGCAGTTTTTAAAATGCTAAGGTACCCTGAAGTTGTTTGTAATTACTTTGCAAACTGTGACTAGGCAAAAGAAAGCCATTGCATCAATGAGGTCTCAACTTGTGGAGTGGTTCTGAAAGATGCAGAGGTTATATTTGAGAAGAGCAAATGAAGTTCTTTTTTATGGAGACCAGGGTTAATAAATTGGTGATTCAACACATAGTGTCTTTATTCAGAGCATAGGAGTTATTTCTATATATTGTTCTATCATTATTAATTCCCCTGTAAACAATATTGTTGGTTATTGATTGTCTAATATTTGACATCTCAGTTCACCTTCATTTAAGCTGAAATGAGTTTTTCATATTTGTTGTTGAATGCAGGTTAATTAGAAGAAATATTAAGCCAATTCCAAAGATTTGGAGAAGACTTGTTAGGTGACTCATGTTATGGCATTCTTGATCAAGAGCCGTTGTAGAGATCTCAAACTGACAGAAAAGTGGAGAAGGTCATACCTTTGGAGCATGCTTCTCAGCAAATGAAGTATTGGTCAAATTTGTTTTAGTAAGAGCTGTGCTAGATGGAATCGATTCCAAGTCAATGCTTGCTATAGAGCTATTCTTCTCTTGTTGAATAAATAGAACGATTTACTGATATTTTCCAAAACCAGTCATTTGATGATAGATGCTTGACATTGAGAGAGGAGTTGAATATTGTTGTTTGCTAATGGAGAGAAATTGCGGGCAGCATTACATGTCACTCAGTTTTCTTTTTCCAGTGTTTCTCCTTTTATGCATTTAGATAAGCTTCTTGTTTTAGAATTGATATAATACATATACACCTTGTATAAGCTAAGCACGTCTTTGAACATTTGCAGGCAAGTTGGTATACCTTTGATCATATGTTAATGTTTGTGGACCAAATTTTGTGAAAGAAGCCATGTCGAACTCGCAAACATTAAACTTCTGTGGGGGGTCTGCTGGCTCTGAGGTTCCATTGGCAGAGCTGCAAATGTGATATTCATTTGACTAGTTTAGAGGCTTGAAGATCTCCCATGTCGCAAAGGTCCTATAATGCAGACATGCCAGATAAAGTGCTTCTTGAAACTTGAATGTCGGTCTGCAGAGTACAATTCCTCGCTTATTTATGAGGTCAAGATTCAGGATTAGACGTCGTCTCTAGAAGTGTTCATAGTTCTTTTTGATCCGTACTATAAATGTCCGCTACAGTGACAACTATCTCTTTACAAGCCCTAGCAATTTGCTGTATCAGAAGTCAAAAGTTGCTCCATTGTTCAAGATTCAAGAATCTGCTGTGGGGGAGTAGGCAGGGAACTAAGATTATTCATGGCATGACATGTTTCAGAAAATTAATGGAACTTGTCATTTCTATTAACTGTACATATAAAACAACATATATAAAATTAATTATTTTTTTTAAACGTTAAAAAAAGTTAAATTTTTTTTCCACATAAATAGTTTTTCATTGACTAAATTTTAATGAAAATAAAACACGTGAGGATTTTTTTATATGAAATATGTTTTTAAAAGAAAAAACAAATTATGGTAACTATGTGAGATTGAGATATCAAAAGTAAATTATTTATAACAAAAGATCAAATTGAATTTTTTTTGTTTCAATTAAATAAAAAATAATTATTATGATAACAAATTGTGTGAAATTGCTTTTTTTTTAAATTGAGGGGCAAAAATACATTAAATAAAAATAATAATAACAAATCAAATGTTGTGATTTAACCTATCAAATTTATGTTCTGAATCATGAAATTAATCGGATTTAATATATTTTTCTTTTATAAATCTATAATTAACCTAAATATATTAAAAAAATAACTGAAAAACAACCCAACACCCTATGCTTATGAAAGAAAGAGCCCAAGTTCAAAAGTATGAGCTTATAATTTGTTTTCCAATTAAAGGGGATGGGTGGCTCTAAAACAAAAATCAAGGTAGGCAATACATTGTTTGCTGTGGCAAACGATGTATTGTCTCCTAACATAGAATCTGGTTATTATTGTGATTATAGTTTTTAGACCTGATTTGATTCAAGACTCGGGTTTTAGAATTTAACTGGGTTATTTGGGTTAATTTTTTTAAAAAAAAATCAAAATGACGTCGTTATAGTAAAAAAAAAAATCAACGGGTTGCAACTGAGTTTTAATTTAACTGGGTCTTACCGAGTCAACCGGGTCGCCAAGTCACACAGAGTTTTTCCTTTCCCTGTTTTTTTTTCAACCCGACCCGGTTCCAGCCTCGGGTTGACGGGGTCCCAGGTCGACCCGCCGGGTCGAACCGGGTTATAAAACTATGACTGTGATGGTTGAAAAATATGGTCCATTGGGTTTTTTTTTTTATCAAAAACCCACTCATTTTAACCTAAAAATACTCTACAAACACTCTTAAAACATCAACCAACATATCAACCTAATAAAACATAAAAAAAAGTTTAAATCACAAAATTAACCCGAATAAATTTTCTTATTCTCGACTTAGACCTGGTTTTTAGGTAATATTGAGGATTAAAAAAAATAAGACTACCTTCATTGAATGGATTATTTTGACACAAATTTTAACCAATTTGATGGTTATAATAGGTTTCAAAGACAACTTTCTCTATCTATTTGTGTTGGATTCCGATGAGTATCTCTTTCTCTCCTCATAAAAACGTTACTGAAAAGTAAAAAAGATAAAGTATAAGTACAAAAATGAAATTACGAAACGAAATAACCACTTATTAAATGAAAAGGATGGGGTACCAAACTTCTTTTTTTTATGAAATTCCTGATTTGGTGATAATTGAATTGATGCAAGATTGACCATTCTCCGTCTGCGTACGTAACCCTTTATGTAAGAGACTTGGAAGAATACAAATTAAAAAAAAAAGAAGAAGAGGAGGAGGAGGAGGAGGAGGAGGAGGTAGCATTACAAGAAACAGTCGAACCTCTCCAAATTTGACTTGCCCTATGCCCGACCTTTCCATCAATGTCCTTTCTTTCTTGAAGCTTCCGCCAACAAAGTCAATATCAATGAATGGAGATTCAAAAACATTAAAAAAATTACATTATCGCATTAAGAGATAAGAATACAATATGAATGAGGAATTAAGTGTTAGGTATATTTAGATTTAATATTTAATATAGATTCCGTGTTTATATAAAGAAAGTAAGACGACTTTAGATATATTAATGTCCATTGCCATTTCAACCATAATTTTCTATTATTGTTTGGCGACGCAAGCTTAGATTAATCCTCCAACTACACATGACTCCTCCAATAATTATTTCTTCAATTGGGTCCCTTATCTATGTATCTTTTTCTCAATTGGGTCATTTTGTTACAATAAGTACTGCAGATCTTGTTAAATATTGCACATGCTATTGAATGGTTTTCTAACTAATTCTAGCTCTCTCAGAACTTAGAACGTGCGTGGAATACAGTGAATAATTAATTCCCCTAATATATTGCTATAATTGTTCTTGCAGCATGTTGAATGATGGAAGAAATAGGGTTTTTCCATGTTTTAACTCCTGTGGGAACTAGAGCCAGGGAGAAAACACATGCACTATTCAACATCGTCTTCAATTTGGCGACCCAGCTGATGAAATCAGTAGTTGATGGACACATTTACCCGCTCTGTTTTTTGAAAAAAATAAAATAAAAAAGAGTTGATCTCCGTAGCCGTAAAAGACCACCAAGATCCCTAGGTGAAGAGGAAGCATTCAAAACGAGATAAATTGCAACACGCATGCACAATTGAAAATCCATACAAGGCAAGTACTTGGATTCGGAGAAAACTACAACAACATATACGAGAAGTCCAATGTTGTTGCCGGCTTTCTTCCTTCATCTGCTTTGCATCCAATCCCTCTAGAAACAAGAAAACTTGTTGCTTTTTAATTGATTAATTAACCATCACCACCCACGAACCTCTCTTCTACGTACTCCTTCAACTAATCAAAAACCTTCCCATTTTTTCCCAAATAAAACCATAGACCTCTCTCTCTTGGCCACCCTCAACTCTCTCTCTCTCTCTCTCTCTCTCTCTCTCTATCTCGAACCCCAATTAAACCAACCCAACGATTATGACAAGATCACAGCAATATCCTCATCTTTTCATGATCACTATAATTCTTATTCTTCTCTCAATCAATTCAGTTCCTTCAATCTCTGCTCACTTTTTCCATAGCAATGTTTCAATCCCAGAAGACTTGCTCAAAAACGCAACCTCTAATCCATGGAGTTTCTTCCATCAACTATCCGGCTGCCATGCTGGTGAAAAATACGATGGCTTGGCCAAGCTCAAAAGCTACTTCCAGTACTTCGGTTACATCCCCAACTCCCTCTCCAATTTCACCGACGATTTCGATGACTCCCTCGAATCTGCTCTCCGAACTTACCAACAAAACTTCAACCTTAACATCACTGGCCAACTCGACGACCAGACAGTTAACCACATCGTACGGCCCAGGTGCGGCAACCCGGATATAGTTAACGGCTCTTCCAGTATGAACTCTGGCAAGACACATAATACCTCGTCCAGTCACGTTCACACGGTTTCTCATTACTCCTTCTTTACTGGGATGCCACGTTGGAGGAAGCGAGCCTTAACCTACGCGTTTTTGCCTGGGAATCAATTAACCGACGAGGTTAAGACCGTTTTCTCCCGCGCTTTCGACCGGTGGTCAACGGTGATTCCATTGACATTCACGCAGGCGGATTCTATCAACGCAGCTGATATTGGAATTGGGTTTTACAGTGGCGATCATGGAGATGGAGAGCCGTTCGATGGGGTTCTTGGGACTCTAGCACATTCTTTCTCTCCGCCAAGTGGACAGTTCCATCTTGACGGGGACGAGAATTGGGTCGTGACAGGTGATGTTAGGACATCGTCGTTGACGACAGCTGTCGATTTGGAGTCCGTGGCAGTACATGAGATTGGACATTTGCTAGGGTTAGGGCATTCCTCTGTGGAAGAGTCCATCATGTACCCTACTATTTCTTCGAGGACTAAGAAAGTAGAATTGGCCGACGATGATATTCAAGGGATCCAAGTGTTGTATGGTAGCAACCCTAACTACAACGGTTCGTCTACAACATCCGTTCAGGAGAAAGAGACTGGTAGTAGTGGGGGCCATTGTCTTCGTTCAAGGTGGGACCTTATTGGGTTAATCGTGGCCTTTGGATTAGTTTTGCTGCTTTTGTAGGTTAGGTAGATTAGATGATTAATATTTTATTTTATTTTATTTTATTGTTTGGTGCTTCGTTTCTTTTGTATAGACCATATAGTAAAGGCGGCCGGGGTATACTTTGTGATATGTTTATTCATGAAATACGATTTACTATTTTTTATTTTTATTTGATAATACCGTCGAAAATATTTTTTATGATATTTTTTTTAAAAAGTCATCAATTCAATATTTTAAGATAAAAATATCGTAAAAACAATAGCACCATAAACGACAATACCAATTTATATTATTATTTGATTGGACATCTTCAGCACATTGGTGTACCCACAGACGAATGTTTGGGGACCAATTTTTACAAAAGAAGTCACCTCGAATTTCTCTGAGCTTCTGCCTTCAGGTCATGCCTGCGCATTCTCACATTAAATTTGTTCGTCGTTGGGTTTCCGCTGGCTTTTGTGAGATTTCGTCGGCTTCTGCGACCCAGTGAAATTTCTCATTAAGGACGATCACCAATAATGCAAGGCCCAGATTGGAGGAATAAAATCATCTCCATCTTCGTACTCAAACAATCCCTCTGTGGTCGTCTCCATCCGAGTAAATGGAAGCAAACCTCCATCCATGAAATTTGGTGCCCCATTGCCATCTTTGTTGAGGACGTGGTTATGAAATATCTGGGCGTGTGAATAAAAACTATTGACGATTCTTCTTGACGATTGACTACCATTTAATGAAGCATTTCAATACAGATTTTATCCTCAATACTGTTTGATAACTTGAGCCTGAGGCATCTGAAACCAGTGATGGGAACGGGGAAGTGGAGCTAGCCTTCAACATCAGCCAATTCTTCTTCCATGAGGAACTTCAATGAAGCAACATCGGGGAATTTCCCGTTCCCCTCAAATTTCATAGCTGGTTATTTGATTTGAGTTGTGAACAGTGATTTGATTGATGATAAAAAAAATAAAAAATAAAAAGAATTCTTGGTTCAATTCTCCACCTTAACGACAGAAAAAAAAAATTGATGAAATTCTATTGAGTCTAATTTATATGTTTCATCAATAAAGAAAGGCTTGGAGATTTGTTTCGTAGAAGCACCTTCTTCCTATCCATGTCTCGTATCTTTAATGGCAGAGACGGCCACTGTCACAGCTTTTGTCAGCCTCGCCTCGAGCCCTAGGAAATCTATTTTTAAAAAAGCTCTCGATTCAAAAGTCAATTCTCGAGCAAGATGAATGTGTAGCTTCTTCTCAAGCCGGCAACTAAAACATCCAAGATGTTATGAAAGTGGAAACGATTATATAGGAACTGAATCAGATTACATTTGTTTATGTACATTAAATTACCAAAATTCTCGCCTGCAAGAAAAGAACGAGAAAATTTGACGCGGTTGCACATGACAAGACACAAGAGAGCATAGAAACAAACAAGAGGAAAGCATCAATGCTAGCAACAGAACTACAAACATTTTCTCCTTCTCAGAGGAAATCTAATCAATACTGCACGAATATGCTACTTAAATTGTTAGATGAAAGCTTTCAGGTCACAAAACAATTTTCACGAGACTGAATTCTGAAGTCTCACTCCAACTTGAGTGCACCTGGCTCCTGATGCTGCTTATCAGACTCAGCAGGGAAGTACTTTATGCCAACAAGGTCACCAACTTGACTGATAACCTGCCAAAACAAAGCAATTTGCCATTATTGTCATCTGAAGACAGTAACCTGTCATCTTCTGAGATTAGTAATCACACATCAGAAATTCCTTCCTAATTCTATCGGATCAATGTTGTACAACCAAATTAATCAGACAAAAAGCATATGAAAAGCAGCGGGTATTTGCAGAATCATAGCCTTTGCTTCCCCATTATTAACTCAATCAACCATATCCTATTGCTTTGGCTGGTTGGAGTCCCTAGTCTTAAAATTGACATTTGTTAAAGAATCAAAGGATGCACGAAGTCTTTGTCACTGAAATTCAAATTCAACAGAATAGCCAAACCAAACAAAGGGCAAGAATACATACTGTAATACAAGCAAAGTTCATATTGACAAGCACAAATACCTCCAATGCTTTGAGAAGATCTTCCTTGGTATGAGAGGCAGATATGCAAATGCGTGCCCTGGCCAAAAGTAGAGGAGTAGCTGGAAATGCAACCGTCACAACAGCAACCTGTAAAAGCATATTTGATCTTAGCAACCAGCGACATACACGAACAGAAATGAAGAAAAATATGCAACTAATGAAAATCAGAAATTTTGAATGCCCTTACAAGATCTGATGAATACAAAATATCAACATGGCAATGCAGACATTAAAAAAAATTACTAGGAACTCACATTCTGCTTTAGACACTCCCGAGAAAATGCAGGGATTTTTGCTGGATTGTAAAGCATTATGGGCATCACTGGTGAATCATTATCACCAAGAACCTCAAAACCCATTTTCTGCAGCTCTGACCTGAAAAAGTTGCTATTTTCGCGTATTCTCGCAAGTTTTTGAGCCCCTGAAGTGAAACAATATCAGAGCAAAACAAGATTGATATGTAAGCTCAAATCCGAGTAATTAATTCAGAAACACTTCTTTAAGTATATCAGAAAGAAAAACAGATTCTTTTCTAATACCTCTACTAGAACCATCCTCTCCAAGAATAACCTTAATGGAAGATATAATTTGTTGTGCAGCTGGAGGGGAAATTGATGTTGCGTATAAATGAGCAGGACAAGTGTACTTAAGATATTGGATTAATTCCTGAAAGCAATAAGCAAACTTCAGTCGCTGGGGACTTGCATAAGATCAATAGCTGAATCCACTATTGGAAAATAATCAGAAAATTGGTAGTAAAGCTCAATAGATCATAGCAAAGACAGGTGGCTAGGTGTTAACAACAACAACAGACATCCTTCAGAATTTCTAGGACTATTGGAGACAACAAAATGATAGTACTAATGATACGATTAAAAAGGATTGTCCACCAAATGTTCTAAACTATACACACAGCAGAGTCTTGCACATAAGATGATGACTACCACTAGGTGGTTCACAGGAAAACAAGAAAATAATCGTTGGCTACCACTAGCTGCCAGCTTGGGTACTCATTATGACTAGGGGAAGTACTCATGTGAATTTCCCACCAGAGGTGCTCATGTAACAAACCTTAGATCCAGCAATATAACCCCCACAAGATCCAAACGATTTAGTAAAAGTTCCCATCATAATATCCACATCAGCTGTATCCACTCCTAAGAGTTCACAAACACCTCTTCCTGTTTTCCCAACTGCTCCAATGCTATGAGCCTCATCCAAGTAAACATATGCCTGCAACAAAAAGACAAAAACGTTACAATTAATCCTATTAGGCAGAAAATCAAGGAGTTTGGCATGCAAAAGTACATGGAAGAAGCATAAAACAGACCAGGAAAAAAAATGGCATGCCTTCCAGATTCATAGCATCCCTGACTTTTAAAATCTTTATTTTTTTTAATAAAATAGATTCAACTTTCTTTGATTGTGAAACAATAGAGCAGAATTTAGAAACATAACTTTTCAGATGTTACAAATTGCAACTGGATATTATAATAATTCACCTGTTTTCTAATGCAACACAGTGGTTTGCCTTAAGAAAAACAAGATTCGCAAAATTCAAGGTAAAATCTAATCAGAAAAGGTTGAACTGAAATTATTCAAGATACACAAAGAATTGCAATTTGCTGCACTCCACTCCATTCATCACCTTGTATTTCTTGCATACTGCAACAATCTCTGGAAGTTTGCAGAGCTCGCCTTCCATACTATAAATCCCCTCCACAATGACAATTATCTTCTTCCAAGGCCTATGTGTCCTTGGTTGCCCCTCCGCAATTTGCTGTCTCAAAACTTCCTCCAAGTGAGATGGCGCTGAGAGAGATTGGCAACCAGATTCCAATGCATGAGAACACAGAAATTTTATTTCCAAGACTGAAAACGACTGTCAGATACAACTTACTATTGTGTTGGAAAACCCTAACTGTTGCTCCTGAACCTCGAGCACCATTCACAATTGAGTTGTGGTTCAATGAATCACTAATTATCAATCCTCCCTGTCAAAGAAACAAAAGACAAAAAAGAAAACAATTCAAGACACCATCTTTACATATTATAAACCTACAACTAAGATTATGCACATACCTTTCCAATCAGAACAGGAAGGATGGCAGAGTTTGTGACATAACCCATGCCAAACACTATGGCAGCTGGCTTCCCAACAAAGTTTGCAACACACACCTCCAGTTCATTATGCAATATCGTAGTTCCTGATCAAAACCTGCATTACTCAATACAAAACACCAAGAACATAATGAAGTAAAACATGGACAGAAATATCAAGCATACCTCCATCAACACGAGGACTGCAAGTACTCGGCGAAAACCTCTTCAATGTCTCAATAACACGAGGCGTACAATACTCATCAGCTGCAGCAAACCCAAGATAATTATAGGACCCCAAGTTAAGACACCTAGTTACCTTGGTAGTCCGTCTGCTCAACACACAATTATAACAATTAACTCAGATAAATGCCCCAAAAGCATCACTTTATCTAATAATGAACAAAGAAAATACTTTTTCAAATTTCTTACTTCAACGTCTTGTTATTGTCATTGGAGTACCGCTCGACAACATCGAACCACGCACCCGGGGAACTCGAAATCGGACGTCCAAAACAATCCTAACAACAACAACAACAATAAAAGATAAACGTCAACGTAACCCTTTCTTAACCTAGAAAAAAATTACTAAAAAAGAAAAAAATATATTTTTCCTCTCAAAAATAAATAAATCACTTGATTCGGTTCGATTCGGTTCAAAAATCATATTCTTAAAATTAAATGAAGAATTAAAGTACCTGAATCCGAAGATATAAGCGACGAATGTAGAAGTCTTCAAGGCCTAAACAGATCGGTGCATAACCCTAGATTAAAAAAGAATTGTATCATCAACAGACATAATCGAACAATTTAGCGCTTAATTTATGATAATAAATGACATGTTTTTTTTTTAAGGAAAAAAAGAGAGGAGTACCTGAAGATTGCTAGAGTGCCACGAATCGAAGATTTTACGAAAGAAATCACGGAATTGGCCAAAAGCGAAGAGTAAGCCATAGCTGAAGTAGGTGCTCAATGCGGTCAAATATGGGATCTTAATCATGTCTCCTATTTCTTCTCTCCCTGCGTCGTGATTTTTAGATCTGATGATATGATTTTGCTCTCCTCAAGTTATGAGAATCTATTTATTCGAGGGATAAAAAGGAAAGGGAGAGATTGATGATGAGAGATTCTTTCTAATTTCTTTTCTTTGGTTGGTTGAGAGAGAGAGAGCGAGAGAGAGAGAGAGAGAGATTTCCTCGGTCAATTCAGTGTTTGATGTTTTTTCTTCATTTGGATTTTGTTTATTTTGTGTTTGGTAGAAGCTTTTTTAAAAATGAGATGCTTTTAAATAATTTTTTTTATTTCTAATATTATCTTATAAAAATTATTAAAAATTATTAAAAAAATATATAAATTTTAAATATCAAATATATTTTTAAAACATATCTAAATATAGATTGGAATGCAATATTAAGTAGCGTTATAATTAGATAAAAACAAAATATCTCTTTAGAATCTAAATATTTTTAGGACTTGTTTAAAATTGTGATAATAGTTGCGGTTTCAAGTGCTTTTCGCTTAAAAATACATTAAAATAAAATTTTTTTATTTTTAAAAAATTATTTTTGATATCAACAAATCGAAACAATCTGAAAACATTAAAAAAAATAATTTTAAGTAAAAATATCAAAATTTAAGGGAACACAGTTTGCACCGTATTCCCAAACACAACCTAAATAGAATTCTAAAATCCAAAATTTTTATTTTATAATTATTTTCAATAAAGTTTTTAGAATTTTTCTTGAATACTCTTTTTATTTGTTTTAGATAGAAAAAAAACATGAAAAAACCCTAATCAGATTTTACGTACCCCATCTTGAATTATTTATGTCAAATGAGATTTAAAAGTTTACTTTTATAGTTTTCAGAAAAATCTTAAAAAATTTAATGAATATTGTGCCTTTTTGTTATTGTGTTTGGGTGTGTTTTTGTAAACCCTTGAATAAACATCACGTCAAAGATAATAAAACCATCGACAATTAAAGAAAACTCAGGGTGAAGATAAATAATAATAATAATAAATAATATGAGGGAAAATGGGGAGGAAGATCTCCAAAAAAAAAAAAACGATTCCTCCACCAAAAAAAATTAAAATATGAATTGCATTATAGGAGATATTTAGCTATATTTAAAAGGTATAATGATATTAATTAAATATGTAATATTAAAGATTTAAAATTCACAAATAAATTTATTTTTATTATTGAATGAGTTATAGCCTCTTGAAAATCTTCTAAATAAACATGGATATTTAGATTCATGAAAGAGTGAGAGATATAGCTTTAGATAAATATGAAATTTTTTTTTAGTATATTTTATGTCAACAATTTGTATATATTATAGTAGCCAATTTGTAATTGATATGGCATAAAATATTATATATAACAGTAGGTCTTTACATAAGTTTCAAAAACACAATATTGCTATATAGTTACTCTCTAATTGGTTATCTTTATTGACTATACAAAGTTAAAGGGTAATATTGTAAATCCACTAATAAAATGTTTAACAAGAGAGCATGTTGATAAATGACCTAGGAGATTGAGATTAACACCTATATTTTAAGATTTGACATGATGGAAGCCTAACTTAGTTGACTAGAGATCTCAAGATCTAAGTTAAAAAAAACAACAAAATTATATGTCAATTTAATAGTAGCACTCTTACTCATTTCTAAGATAAAATGTGCTACCTACAACGAAAATAAAATAAACTAAATTTTTAATGATTCTTATAGTTTGAGGAATTCAAGTAGGGTATTATAGGATATTTTTAATAAGAATCACACATATATATAAGTGTGAAACAAGATCACTTCTATTAGAATTGAAAAGGCTAAATTCTCTTAAGCATGAAGTGTTCGGGAGTAAAATAAACATAATCGTGAGAACCAAAATTGTAAGGAAGGAACTATGTGATCTTTATTGGTTGGCTTGACATAAAAGGCTGAACAATTCAAGGCATCATATCCACCGGTTAGCTGAATGAATTCAATAGTTTTCATTAGGGAATGTTGAAATCCAAAAGTTATCTTACTCGATGCAACGACTTTTCATTATTACTCTCTATTTCCATATCTACTTTGTATTTTATTCTGATTAAACAATTTTCATTAATATGGCAAATTGTTAGGGAGTGAATGAAAAGTTGTGTTTGTTAAAACTCTACTTAAAATAGAGTTGTATCCTTTTAAACTAGAAATTATATTATTTTATTTTAAAAATTACGTTAAAATTAACTGTCAGAATTGCTTATAAAAAAGACAATTCTAACATGGTTTTAACAACGGAGAAAATTTCTAATCTTTCTAAACTCATATCTTTTACATTTCTTATGTCAAAATTCTTACAAGGGTTAACATAAGTTATTTATTCTTGGTTGCGCTACCATGAATAAGATATTAAATAAGTCTTGAAAACAATGTTGAAATCACACTATTAACATCAGAGAGTAGGTAATAAATTGTTTTAAGATCATAAGATTAATTATTGTCTCAATTTATTTTTTCAAGTCTATTTTCTATTAACAAGTACTATAAATAAATAAAAAAATCAATTGTTGATTAATATATGCATATTTTATGTTCTGTAGAAACCAAATCATTAAAAACAATCTTAGGAATTATTTAAAGTGTTCCAACAATACTAGGTGCAAGACAAACACATCCTATGGTATTTAGTTAAGATCGGTTACTTACACGATCTTTGAGAGTAAAGTTTTCAAAAATCTAGTCAAGTTAATTTACCCATACGGCAACTTGGTTAACATAGCTGGCAATGTGTGCAATGCTAACATTGAGTAGAATTGTACCTTAATGATTAAAAGTTTGAATCAAATTGCGCACATTGGCTCTAGCTAGAATCATTCTCAAAGCATTTTCTTGCCTTCTTGTTTGTGATATCAATGGCAATCTCATGCCATCCCTGCCATTCCAGACGAAATGAAAGGACGTTAGCTTTTGAACATGTATGTAGAAGAGAAGTAGCTAGGTCTAGCATGAAAGATAAGAGCCAGTTAGGATAGCCGAAGGAGACTGCCTATGAACCATACCAATAAGCTCTGGAAGGTGCTGCGTGCTTTCACAGTTGTCTGCAAATGGGAAGAAAATTGACTTCCAAGGTGCAGAAGTTCAAAAGTTGGCCTTGCCTTATTGTGTCCGCGTTGCATGTTGATCAGTCAAATTGCATTGAATCAGTTCATTGACCCTTAATTTTTTCATAAAGTGAATCATGATTCTCATTCTAAACCTTCTTTCTCCAGGAACCATTGCCTTTAGGACGCACAATCAAACGCATAAATGCTAAAATTGCATGCACAAATTGCAAGCTAGCTATCCTGTTCAATTTGAAAACGATCAAGTCTTGGTCAAGAAAAAATGATACAGAAATCCCTGAATCATTTCTAGATGTCATGCTAGTATTCTTTCTAGCTAGTAGAAGAAGAGAATAAACTTTGACCTCGTGAATTACCTGATGAGAAGAAACAGTTGGGAAAAAACAAAATCCTGGGTCTTGGATTCTTTCAGCTACCGATTTGTATTGAGATTTTGACATTCTTTGAGGTTTGTCTGTAAACTTTTAATGACATGTATTGAGCCAGTCATGATCAATTCTTGTTTCTGACTTCTTTTCTGATAACTTTATGAGTTCATTGTTCCGAGTTAAACATCAATCAATGTTCTGAGCCCACCAAGAAAAAAAAAAAATGTCAGCACCTTCTATTTCCAGTCATATTTTGTATTTTTTTTCTTCTTCTTCTATATTTGACTTGGATTGAAAGATTTTCAAACACTTCAGAATTGCAAATTTATGCATTAATCCAAGCTTCTTCACTTTAGAATGGAGGTGTTAGTTATAGATCTAATTATGATTGTAAGAATATTTGATAGTATTTTAGATTAAAATATTTTTATGCCATCTAAAACTTAAAAGTTTTTTTAAAAAAAACGATATATGGCGGAGCTCTTCATGTAGATGTATGGCTAGTCAATAACAGCGGTTTGTCTGTATTGGAAGGAAAAAAGTCCCACGTGTACATGGATTTCAATTCCTTCTTTCCTTTATTTTAAAGGAAAAAAAATCCACTTCGGCTTCTATAATTTGGAATTTCGAAATACAATCTAAGAGATTTAAAAATAAAAAAATCTTTCATTTGTCATTAAACAGTTAAACAGCTAATGGCAACTCTTGGTGAGATAACTTTTTAATTTTTTTTAGGATTAACTAGTTAATTAGCCCTTGTTTCTCAACATATCAATATAAAAAAAAATTAAATAAAAAGATATTAAAAATATAGAGAATATTTTAATATTGTTATTAAACCTAACCAGGTGGATTAATTTTTAAACCTTCACTTAACTCTTTATCAAATCCAAATACCATAAATCTAGCAACTATGTTTGGTCCAAGTTTACTTGAATAATAATAAAAATAATCATACTAATACTACTACTACTAATAATAATAATAAAAATAATAATAATAACAACAACAACAACCATGTCAAATCCGAGCGCCTTAGGTCTAGCAAACCATGTCAAACTTAAAGTGCTTAAGCCTATCAATACCCAAGTTTACTTGGGTCTAGCAAAATACATTCGAGCCAATCAAACTAATCAATCATAATTCACAAATTGAACCGAGCATCGAACATCAAACGGAACACCAATAAAGAATCTGCCTTGATTTCATTCCTCTCCTCTCGATTCAAGGCAATGGACTCTCGATCCCACTTTTGTTCCCTCAACAGACTCCAAGCTAACTTGGATAACACATGATTACTAGACTCAAGGAAAGTAGGCTGACAAGTTGTCAGACCAAAGCAAACTTGAATCTGACATGGTTGTTGTTATTATTATTATTAGTAGTAGTAGTATTTGTATAATTTTTCTTATTCTTCTTTTTTTTTTGTTATGTAAGTAAACTTGGGTCAGATATGGTTGCCAAACCCAAGCAGTTTGGGTTTGATAAAAAGTTGAGTAAAGGTTTAAAAATTAACTTAGTTAGGTTTAATAACACTATTAAAATATTTTTTTTACATTCTTAAAAAATAAAATTTAATATTGATACGCTGCAAATCACATATTACAATACAATGAAATATTTCATCTCCTACAATTGGTGGTGCAAGCCATTATTATGGAAAAGCCATACAATAGTAGGTCATGTTTGTTTGCTGGAAAGTAGTTTTTTTTGGAAAGTGAATTCCGGAAAAATAAATTTTTTTTCGATGTTTGGTAGTGTAATGAAAAATAAATTGAAAAATATTTTTCAGTGTTTGGTTATGTCATGAAAAATGAGTGAAAAAATAACTTATTAATATTTTTTTTTTCAAATTTATTAAAATAATAAAAAATAAATTTTACAAATTAAAACTGGCAAATTTGAGTTGTCATGGAATCTTAAGCTCCGAGTTTGCAATAATCCGAACCTAAAAATGCTTCTCCAAATAATTTAAATGAGAATGCCAAAAACCCAAAAAGGGCTCTTCAGTCTTCACATGCTTTGAGACTTTGCGCGAGCCCACCCTACCCTGATAGAAGCTGGGCCATGGACGTGCACTTTCCAGTGGTTCAGCCGAGGCTTAGCCCACAAGAGCTTATTAAGTAGGTAGGGCTACTTCCACGCGTGTGAAAAGGTTAGCCGCCTCCGTTTATCAGCCGAGGCTTAGCCCAGCTTATTAAAAATATTTTTTAATGTTAAATTTTTACTGAATTTTATCATTCCGGTTATAAATTGATATTTATATTTTTTATTATATAATAAAATAAAAAAAATAATAATTTAACCTAATGAATTTTATACCCGAGTCATGAGTTTTTTCTATCAACAAAAATAAACATGATTTATTTATTTTTCCCGCAGGCATCATAATACACAACAGAAAAATAAAAATAAAAAAGTATAAAATTAATTAAAAATTATCTATTTTCCTAAACAAAACACTCTTGCATCAATTATCTAACCGTTTTCTTTTATATATATATATATATATATATATATAGAGAGAGAGAGAGAGAGAGAGAGAGAGAGAGAGAGAGAGAGTTCCACGTGTAGCCCCTAGCTAGTTTTCTGAATTCAATTACATTAATGTCCTTGAAGGTTGCTTTGCCAATATGCTACCAGTCCAACTAATTATTAAAAAAGCCGACTTAGCACAAGATGAATAATAAAAATGGTGGTTAGATATGATAATGATATATATCAAACCACTCCCCTCTGCCCAAATATCCCAAGTTCTGGCTATATGGGAAAACACATCATCCCTAATGCCACGCCTGTACTTAGCCTGCCAATGAAAGCTACCACTACACACTAAAGTCATCCTATCGAAACTATTATTCACACGAATAGTTTGTTGGTTTTTATATTTTTTAAAAAATTATTCATTATATTTTAAATTAATTTTTGATGGTTTAATATAATTTTTGTGCGTATTAATGTAAAAGTATTATTTGGATGTATTTCTAAATTAAAAAATACTTTAAAAAACAGAAGTGTTATTTTAATATCAAACGGTACAGGTTTCACTTAGTTATATAATAATAGAGTAAGAATATTAATTACTTTATATATAATAGAGTTTATTAAATAGTAGCATTCCATCTACCGTCATATCTCAGAGGCCGCCATTGATATCAGCATGCTAATAAACTAGCTTCCACGTCACAAGGAAGCCTATACTTGCGCAACACACACACACTTGCAAGCTTCTGGAGAGATGTTTTCCCCCATGGATATTAAATTCATCCCTTGAGTTAACTCGGTTTCGTCTACCTTCTTTTTAAAAAAATTAAAATAACAATATTTTTATTTGGGGGTTTCATAACCGTGGGCTTTCCGGTTTGCTGATGATTTTTTTTTTGTTTGGGGGTGGGGGGGAAACTCGGCATGTTGACCCAGTCATTGCGTGTGTGAATGTGATGGGACCTGTTTTATTGCTTAAGAAGATGGTGATGGTCGGCATAATCTATGAAAAGTTGAATGGAAAAGCCGAGTTCATACACACTCTGTAACTCCAAGCTTTTGGAGAGACTAAATCCACTCTGTCGCTCGTCACAACCAACTTAATTTCTTTAGTCGCCGGTGAAAAGTACCATTCCGTCATTGCATCAAATATCCTTTTCTGTTTTTTATGGCCTAAGTTCCTGTATCAGTCAGTCTAAACAAGTTGATGGGCTTGTTAAATATTAGATTTTTATAATTTCCTTTAATTTTGTTCCACGTAACTTTTATTTCTTGATTTATAGAATGCTTGGAAGTGTATTTTTTTATTTTTTTAAAATTATTTTTAATCTTAATGCGTAGAATGATTTAAAAATATCAAAATTATATTAATTTGAATTAAAAAAATTAATTTTTTTCAAAAACGTTTTTCTAACTAATATCACTTCAGTTTATCAAAAAAAAAACAATGTCACTTGGATGGATGTTTTTTTTTTTTAAATATGCATGCAAGAATATGCTGAAATTAGTTTTTTAATTACATGCAAGAATATACTGAAATTAGTTTTGTATATTTTAAAATGAAGTCTTCTCAGATGAATAATGTTAAATGTTTTAAAAAATATAATAAATAAAATTTAAAAATATACATCAAGTGGTTGGAATTGTGGAATTCAATTCTATTTTAGAAATCTTTTCTTATTATCTACTATGTATATTTTTTTTCTTACCATATTTTTAAATATTTAATATTAATCTTCTACTATGATATTCCTGTTTAGAAATGTGAATGATGTTTCTTTACAAAATGATTTTAATTTTAAAATAAATTAAAATAATATTTGTTTTTAATATTTTTTAAAAAACACAGTTAAAAACAGGAAAAATGTCTCAACCACCCCCGAAACAGTGCCTGCGTTCCAATAAAGAAAGCGTGAAGACAATAATTACATCAAAATCAAACTGTCACAAATATTGGGACAAAGCTCATCCATATTGATTTCCATTGAATTCATGACTAACTCAACTACTCGCGCGTCTATTCCTTCCCGCTGAAAAATTCAACGGTAAATTGCTCAGCTATTAAAGGGCAGATACGTCCTATTATTAATGTTGACTTGGAGGTTGACACGCAAATATAGTTACAGCTGACGTATGACCAATGAGGCCAGGAATGAGAAAGCTAACTAAACTCACTGGGAAGGCAGCAATTGCCACCCTCACAGACCAATAAAATTGCAATAATCAGTCGGAGACTTGTAACACCCAGGAGAAAGGCTGTGAGTTTAAGAAAAGAGCAGAGTAGATATGGAACTTTCGTTGTCAAAGCTGTCATTACTAAATTTATGTTGTAAAAGGAGACCGTGTAATTGAGTTGAAAAGGAGGTGGGCCCGTAGGACTGTTTATGCCTTCTTATTATTAAATCTCAGCCATTGATTCTGATCTTCTGTAAACACTGACTTCCGGCTCAATTCCCGATTCTTCTAACTGCTCTCTCTCTTTACTGACTCACGCTCTCTACGAAACGAGTCCGTTCGTGTTAGTTTATCTTTTATCTTTCAAATTCCTGTTGATTTATCTTTTTGAATGAAAACAATCCAAGCATATCGTTTCTGATTGTTAAGAAGATATAATAAAATTTATTTTCTTATTTGTAGGAAATAAATTATTTTAAAATGCAAATAAAATATATTTTATATCAAAAAATGTATACTACCTTACTTCAAATGTATTTTTTTTATTTTTTAAAATTATATCACAATATTTTAATGTTTTTATGAGGATTGTTAGGTTACCAAAACTTAAAATTTAAAGTCTTTACGGTGTATTAAGATATAAATAATATGTTTAAGTATATCTTAACATGTCATTATCTTCTATGAATAAATTGAATAGTTAAGAAAGTTCTCTATATTAATTTAATGAGTTCCAAATCTTGGAATCATCAGTTGAAAGGATTTATTAATATAAATACATTAAATATTGATAATATTATAAAAAAATCCAAGTAACTTAGAGAATAATATTTACATGTTAGATAGTCGGTTAATTTTTTAATTCTAACAATTTGATCAATTCTCATTAATAAATTAAAGTGGTTGGTGGCTGGTGGCTGATAACTATATAAGGTCTCCTATAAGGGGTTGAGGGACTTATATCTTGACAATATCCTAAAAAATCCAAGTAAATTGGAAAACAAGATTTATATATTGAATAATCGATTAATCTCTTAATTCTAACAATCTAATTCATTTTTCTTAGTCAAGGTAACTGATAACTAGTGTCTTGTAAGTCAAGCTGGTTGATGGCTAATACTTATATAAGTCCCCCTATAGTGGGTTAGGGGACTCACAAATACTTAAGTAAGTATCCTTGTAAAGAAAGAAAGAAATGATACTTTAGAGGAAGATAATCTTAAAATATATATGTAGAAGAGATAAAAATCGCAAATCTTTTATTTTGATGGTTCATGAAATGTCTATAACCCTTAAACCTCGTCATTTTGTTGGAGCGAAGGGGTTGAAGAGTCATTTCATTCTGATATCATTAATAAAAGATAAATATCTTTTACATAATATTAATGAGATGACAAATATTTTTTACACAATATTAATGATGATAAAAATATGGTAGACTTTTATAAAACTTTTACATACCTATAGGCTTAAGGAGATGAATATCCCTGACATTAACATTTTATATTAAAAATCATAAAAATAAACAAACAAAACTTTATGGCCCAACATGAGGCTTATAAAAAAATCTTCAGACTGATAGCCCTTTGTGATTAGCACACTGTCAACCTAAGGGGTGATGGTAGCTTACTAAACTCATGTCCATTTGAGCTCAGCGTATAGCTGAACCCAAGAAAATTGAGTATAATAACTTGCTAGATCCATGTCCGCTTGGGTTTAGCGCATGGCTAAATCTAAGAAAGTTGGGTCTTGCAGTTTGCCATATTCATATCCGTCTAGACTCGACTCGTAGCCATGTCCAATGGTATTGGGCTTGGAAGTAAGCCAAATCCATGCCATATGACCCTAATATTCAATCAAACCCAGGTATGTTAGGTATGGACGCAAGCTTCACCCATCTATCAATATGTTATTACTCTGTCTTTAGACATTATAAATAAAAACTTAGACTAAAAAATATTTTTTTAAAAATATATTGATCCATCAAATCTATATAAAGAATATATATTTAAAATTACTTGAAGAATAAATTAAGTCTCAATTTACTCTCAAAATAATCAAAATATACACATGTAATTTTTTTTCTTAACATGATAATTAAAGTTGTGTAGTTTCATCAACTATGATTTTGAATAACCATTATTTAATGTTCAATAGAGATACCAATCATGCAATCGTTAAAATAATATATTTTTTTTATTTTAATATTTTGACGTAGTAAAAATAAATTCTGTCTAAATTTTTTTTTTTTATAATAACTCACAACATAATCATTTTTACTTGGGAATGACATTTAATGGAATCATATATTTTCAAAATAAAATTTTACAATGAACCAATCATACTTAAAATACAAAATTTAAAAATGGTATAATATCCCAACAACATTTTAAATTGCAAAATTTAAAGGAAACTAAAC
>Ga0325404_1000543_pt1 | contig 37959 bp, 15 predicted proteins | sample PopdelMetagenome_18_FD_205664 | JGI IMG/M metagenome (GOLD analysis project Ga0325404, IMG submission 205664) | Populus deltoides microbial communities from Bellville, Georgia, United States - Xylem-Control-R1 | ecosystem: Host-associated > Plants > Phyllosphere > Stem > Wood/Secondary xylem...
ATTAAGAGAACAAATCTTGGTCACAAGCACACATCCACCTACAGAAATCAGAACTGATCATGGAAACGAAACATCAATTTATATTCTGAATATTTATCTCTTCTTAATATTGGTTAGTTAACGGATCCGCCATATAACTAACCCTAACCATTAAACAACCACAGTGTCCGCACTAGTAATTTAATTTAATGGCAGCCTTAAGAACTAGATAAGTTGATTAATCAAGAAAACATAACTATCCGTAGTCTATGTTTGATTTGATTGAATGTTCTCCCTAAGATTAATAACGTAGATCCGCCACAATTATTAAACTCAGTTGCTTTACAAGTTCATATACCACAACTCCAGTTTTGATATCAAACTTAGCAATAGATTGTCTACAATAATAACTTAGAGTCCGCTCTAGCAATTAAAATAAACAATCATAGGAAAAATAAGCATAGGAGAACAAACATATTCATCATATAAACTGAAAAGAAAAGGTAAAATAAATCTCACAGTTCTTGAAATCCATAAGTTTCCGTGTCCTTGCAACCAAGAAAAAGTGTTTAGCCTTGCATGTTTGTTGAACAACTAATCAAAAAGAAGGAAGAATGCATAATTTAGGGTTTCTTAGAGGAAGGGGGCTTTTTTCTCTTCTTGGCTGGCTGCCCCCCTTCTCTTCTCTCATTCTTTTTATATCTTAGGAAACCCTAGGTCTCTATTTTACAAAATAGTCCTCTATTAAGTAGACTGTTTACATTTAAGTACTTCAATAACTATTTTCCTAAAAAAGGAGAAATTGCCTTGCATGAAATCTTCAAAATTTGACTTAGAGGAGCTAAATTGCTGAAATAAAAACTTAGATATCAGTTTAGATGCTTCGGAACGTAATTTGGACTCGTTTCTTCACGAAACCTGTTTGTTGGCAGAATTCAGATGCCATCTTTGAAAAATCATATCTCCCTCATATGACATCGTTGTTGGATGCAATTTGGAGCGTTTATAGAACTATGAGTCATGAATCCAAAAAAATTGAGTTTGAATCAATTGGACTTCTGTAGCTCCAGATATTCAAGTTGGAATAGCCGAAGGACAACACTGGCAGATTGCGAGATTTGACTTTGAAGGCTGCGATTTCCATGCTCTTCCTTATTTTATTTTCTTGCCTTAAATTTCCAGAAAGATATGGATGTTAGCTTTTTAATGCCACTAGAATCACTTCATTTCAACCTCCAGAGCTCACGCTCTGCACAAAACATCGACTGAAGGTCAAATCTGCCAATTATCTCCAATTTACTCCTTTTTGCATCTTTCATCCAAAAGTGCCTTCAAAACATAAAACAAAGAATATCAAGGCATTTTATATATAAAACATAGGCAAAACACTAGTTAAATGTGGGTGAAACTATTGAATAATATGGTTGCATCAAGGAGCTTACCTCAGGTAGGGTGTGCTAGGAGCGCTAATTCTTTTCCTAGTCATAACCAGTCTCTTGCACTTGAATCTCTGATAAAACTAGTACACTCGAGTTTCCTAATAACCTTGAACCAAACAACTAGGTGGCAACTCCTTCAAACCCCCTAACGCCACGTGTCCACGTGCGAAAAAATCAAAAGCACAAAAAGGTTGGAAATCATTCAAGGATCAAGAATTAAGGGTTATCTCCATGTAAAATTCTCATGCAAGTTAGTTCAATGTACATGTCTTATGACAAGCACTTATATATTAATTCCAAGTATTCTTTTTATCTCAGCTTGTAAGAACAACTGCTTCCTTTCATAAAGGAATGAGCATAATATGTATTGTCGTACTCTCGCGAGAACTCGGCGTCACAGCGACCCTTCCCGGAACGGGGAATTGATTTTGGGGTCTTTGTTTGTGAAAAAGGGAGTCGTCACCTAGTATCATGGTCACTAGAAACCCTAATTGGTCTTTCAGAGATGCTAAGGCAAGGGACTGGTTGCGTAAAGGGAAGGTTTTAGCACCCCTGGTATGCCCTACCTAAGGTAAGCTGCTTGGTGTTTGGTTTCCCTTAAATTACTATGATGTTGGTGTTCTTTAATCAATTTTCCTATGATAGGTTTGCTATGATGAATGGACTTAGGTTCAAAGTCTAAAAGCAAAAACCCTTTGCCAATATAGATCATACCTTTAGATATGTCTACAAAGTGCCAAGAGGAACCGATGCAAATCTCTTAAAATTTGTGTTTGATTTGAAATAAATTTATAATTTATGAATAAAAAGATAGCTAAGATAGAAATCTAAGGAGATTCAATGTGCTTTAAAAGCTAAGATAGAAATCTAAGGAGATTCAATGTGCTTTAAAAGCTCATTTTTCCCTTAGTATTTCAAGTGTTTGTGACTCGGAAATTACAAGGAAGAGGGATAAACATTTGGAAATCTAAGAAAATTCAGAGTGCTTTAAAAAGCTTATTTTTGCCTTAGTGTTTCATACTCTCACGCCTCGTAAACTGTGGAGTCAAAATAATTGAAATGTCCTCCATTATAATCGAGACTTCTTTTAAGAATGTGTGATGACTTATTATTCCTAAAAAAATATTTTTGATATTAACTACTTGCGGTTTCTTTATCTAAACATTAACAACGAATAATAACAAGTTATTCCGAATAATATTTTGGATATTCATCCCTTTGAGATTTCTTTATCCAAACATTAACGGTGAATAATAGATGAATTCCCCCAAAAATAAGATTTTTATATTTTTTGCAATATTGGCCAACATCCTTTGGAGTTTTACAATCATGTTGTAAAATCCAGAATGTAAAAAAAATAATTTTTTTGTGTTTAAGAAATCCATGTTAAAACACATTTTCTTTTAAACTTTGAATATTTGTTTTTTTTAAGAGAAAATTCAAAATATATTAAGGTATTGGTTGTCTGCATGAAAACATATATATATATATATGTGTGTGTGTGTGTGTGTGTGTGTGTGTGTGTGTGTGTGCACGCGCGTGCGCGCGCTACATTTTGCATTGAAAACTAAGTATTCTAAATATGAAATTTGTATTTTTACAATATAAAAACACAAAAACACAAAATAAATACACATGCCTTGCCTAGTTACTATTCAAGTGAATTAAATTTCACTTGAACATTAACAAATGCAACTAAGAATGCATGCAAAAGCTGGGAATAAAAGACAACTTACCTAGTCTGTTAGCGATCGTGTTTTTTTGCCTTCCGCTGCCTTCGTTCATAGGTTCTTCTTCTGTATCTTTGTTCCCTTTGTTCTCCTCTATTCTGCCCCATTTTCTGTGTTTTCTTTCTCTCCCTCCATGGTAACTAAGACAAATGAAGACAACGGTGCTGAAACTTCTGCGCATAGCCGATGGTCACTGCTTCTGGGGACAACGAAAACGATGGCCACGCTGGTTTTGGTCTCTATTCTTTTTCTTTCCTTCTCCTAATGCTCTCTGTGGAGATGATGAGGGAGATGGTGATGAAGGTGTGTAATGCTGGTTGAGTTCACACCCCTGCCTCTGTGTTTTTCTGCTTTCGACAGTGTTGTTATTGACTCTCTCTTTACTCTTCCTCCCTTCCTCCTTTTTTTTGTCTTTTTCTTCTCTTTTTTTTGCTCTCTCTCTTTTCTCCTTTTTTTTTCCATCTCTCTAAGTCAGTAGAGGAGTCTTACATATAGCCTTATATAGCTCTATTTAGGAAAGACTCAATGCACTAATTCTAGGATGTAAATCTCGGCTGATTTACAATCAAATAATACAAATGAGGAAACTAAAATATTCTCATTGATTCTGTGCTAATTCCAGTGATCTTTTTCCATTAATTAGAGGATGGAGCGACTCCTTTCCATCCTTTCATAGCTAGGACCGTGAGGCACCAACTGTTTCCTTTGGATTGAGGCAAAAAAAGCATGGTCTACAACTCCAAAAATCAAGCATGATGATAAAGGAAACCAGCAGGAATTTGCAGAGACAAGGAAATAATGGCATACGGGGAGGGGTATTGTTCCAAACACAAATGAACAGTGTCATGTTAATTAATTCCTATGATGTTTCATGCTGCAAACTCTCAAACGGTGGTGTTTTTTTTGTGAAGAGAAGCAGAATATAATCCAACATGGTGGCCAGTAACAAAAATTATTATGACATTTTCTAATCCAATCCCTATTTTTCAATTCCTTCAACGAAACCAATTATCTTTCCAAAGTTTAAAATTTATCTTTAATTAACCCATTAAATTTTTGAAACATTAAATCGGGTCCCTCAAATAAAGACCCGTAAAATCAGGTCAGAATCCTTCTTGCGGCCGGATTCTATGTTTTTATGCTAGACATTCAAATGGGAATATCTTGATCTTCTAATATCAAAATTAAGCGATTCAAAAATCTAAATTCATCTACATGTACATGTCTACAACTTTCATGAAGGATTCAAAGTGAGATAAAATCATTTTGAAGAACAGAATTTGGCCACAATCTACTTGGTCAAAAGGATATCCTTATTTGATTTGGAAACTAACAATGTTGAGCATCCCAATCTGACTGAGAGTCTGACATAAGAACAATGGGCCATAAGACCCAATAAAGGTGCAGATCAATTCTTTAACATGTCATTAATGACAAAATATAGCTTGGATGGTCAGATATTGCGCGAAAGCAAGTCAGAATCAAAGCCTAAGTTGGAACAAAATTGGTATTACAAGCATAATTGCAACAGCAGCAGAATTAGTTTTTTTTAGTGCAAATTCTGAGTAATTTATCCAAACTTAAAGACTAGATAAAGAACGGACGAGTTTAGCATCACGAAGACTCCTAGTTAATCTAAGAATCCTGATGATTTTGGCAACAAAGGGAAAGGATAAAGAGAGCAGAAAACAACTGAAACAGGATTCGAAAAACATTTCTTTCTTCTCTGCTTTTGTCAATCTTCTAGCAACCATAAACTAAACTCCTGTTTTTTGTTCAAGAGAGGTACACACCATTTCCGGCACGTGGAGCCCAAAAATATGTAACAACATGTACCAGTCTCTACGACTCTAATGAATTTCTAATATTTAAGAGAGTATGGACCAGGAACATTTTCGAAACAATGTTTTGATGTAATTGGAATCTCATAATTATAACAACTTTATAATTTTCTTTGCAAAACATTTTTATCTCCTGAACTTTATCTTTACTCTAAATTCATAAATCAAATATTAGATTCATTAATCTAATATTATATGAATATTAAAGATAAATTAAGCCTTTATTAATAATAAATATATATTGACATGAATATAATAATGTCATGTTCAATCAATCGATTGACTATATTGCCTATTAAACCAACATATATTTTCTAGCAAATAAGACTCTCATAAAACAATGGATTAGGATAAACTTAATTTTTTGAAAGAGTTTTGGAATGTCAGCCTATACGAACCTTTTAAATATAGGCCAAATCTCAATGGGTTTTATGAACTAGTTATAAAATCTAAAATAAAAACATGCAATGCGATAAATTGATTTTGATTTTAAAAAATAAGATAAAAGGACATGCAAATGTAAAATACAAATATGAAAATAACTTGTTGATTACAAATCTTGTAGGAAAACTAACAAAGTGAAAAAAATATTTTTATGCCTAGAATACTAGCTTTCTATTATTTGACTTACGTAATTTTTGTGTCTAACAGGCAACAACTAAAAAAATAAGAGGCATAGCTTACTATTTTTAGAAAAATCTAAAAAAACCCTATAAATTTGCAAAATATCAATTTACCACCTGAATAATATCCATATATGAATTTAGGACAATTTTAGAAATTAACTCAATCAAGTTCTTACTTTTCAAGGTCTAAAAATATAATCCATTTATTGATTATATTCTAATATTTAATTTCTAAAATATACTTTAATGAAGCCATACTTAATTAATTCATACTAGTTTAGTTTCTAACTAATTGTTCTTAATATGAGTGACCTATTAGGTTCCTAATAAGTTAATTCAAATATAATTTATAATTTTAATTAAATGAAATTAAACAATTTAATTTATTAAAAATTTAACAATAGATTAATTTATATTAGAAGATCAGGTGCATTGTTTAGCAACGTGTCATAATCTCCTAAATATTAGAAAAGTCATTAGTGGTTTGATTTAATCTTTTGAGTGATTGTTTTCTTAGTGTAATTAATATCATTTCATCAATAGTGTTCTAATTTAATATTAAAGAATGGAGTATGTTTGTCATGTTAAATCATGTTTTTTTTTATAATGTTATTAATTGTTTGAATAAGATTTGAAACTCTTTTCAAATCCCATTCCACATTGCCCAAGTATTTCTTGGTCAATACTATTTCAGAACATATAAAATATTTTTCCTAATTCACCTAGGCTGATGAATCCTTTCATGGTCGCTCAAGTATCCTCATATAGTTCATAATATACCCAACGTTTGCTCATTTGTTACCTTGATTAAGATAACATGTAACAAGCTCAAAGCCTAACATTCTCTATATAAGATCACTTAATGATATTAAATCTAAGAATCACTCGCATAACCGTCACATTTGCCTTTCCATAAACATAGGTGATCTCTCTGTTTATAATTCTCATGTGGGTCAGTCCAATGAACGTGTCTTATGACAAGGACCTATATATTAGTTCTAGGTATTCTTTATACCTCAACTTATGAGAATAATTGTTTCCTTTTATAAAGGAATGAACATAATATGTATTAGTCTCTAAAACTCTAATAAATGTTCGGTAGTTAAGAGAGTATCGACCAGGAATATTTTAGGAACAATGCTTTGATGCAATAAGAATCTCATAATTATAACAACTTTATAATTTCCTTTGCAAATCATTTTCATCTCATGGACTTTATCTTTACATTAGATTCATAAATCAAATATTAGATTAAAATATTATACGAATATTAAAGATAAATTAACCATTTATTAATAATGAATATGTATTCATGTGAATATAATAATACCATGTATAACCAACTAGTTGATGATAGGGCATATTAAACTAACAATCTCCTGCTTGCACTAAACTCAATCGCTCATGTATCTAATATCATATTGCTCTATGTAGCATTACTACTTCTATATGGATAATGACTTAGTAAGAGGATCTTCTAGATACTCTTCAGTAAGTACCCATTTTATCTTTACATCTTTCATTTCTTTGATTTATCAATCAAATTGAATTTTTGAAGTACTTGTTTGGATCATTGATGAGATCTTAGTTCTTTTGCTTATACAATAGCTCCATTGTTATCAAAATATAAGGCAATTGGGTAATAATGCTAGGAACCAACCTAATTCATTGATAAACTTCTTGATCCAAACAACCTCTTTTTTCCCTCAAACGTGGAGGTGTACTCTTATTCAGTTGTAGAATCAGTTGTTCTCTTTTGTTTGGAACTCTTCCAACTCAGAGCACTACCATTTTGAATAAAACATATATTGACTGGTTTCACTATTTTTCTAACATTTCATTGAAAAAAAAAAGCTTAATTTAAAAAATTTTGAACTCTAGTTTATCTTCTCTATTGATGGATCCTATAACCAAGTGTAAGATACAATTTTCATCATATATCTCTCAAGCTGTGTCTTAGAACACATATCTTTGGAGGGAGGTATTCCATGCAAAATAGATAAGAATTCAATCTTAGATTTTTCCATGCTAAGCAACCTTTTTTAGATCTATCTCTATATCTAATATATAGGCTGCTTCTCCTAAATTTTTTAATGGAAAAAATCTTGGACAACTAAAGCTTTACTAATTAAAGTAAAATATGTTGTTTATTAACAATAATATGTCATCTACATATAATATTAGAAAAACAACACCATTCCCACTAACCTTTTGTAAACACAACATTTATCCTCATTTTTTAGAGATCAAATTTGTTGATTATACCATCCAAATTGGATATTCCTGCTTCTTAAGGCTTGCATTGTACATTTATATATTATTTTTCATGTTAGTCTTTCTCTTAAGGACTCGTTTAGATCCATTAGGATTTATTCCTTTAGGTGGATCAACCAAGTTCCAAACTTGGTTAGTACATGACATCCATAGCTTCAAGTAATTTCTTGAAATAAATATCATATATTACTTTCAAGTAATTGGTACGCTCATCAATTATGAGCAACATGACATTCAAAGCTTCTATGAGAGGTCCTTATATCATTGATGCATGACATGTCCTACCAAATTTATAGAGATTTTGTATTTCTTAAGGTTCAAGCTAAACATCCAATGTTTTAGCCTTGATAATATATTTCATCTTAAAGCAGTGGTTTAAGAGGTGTAGAGAATCTCATTATATTTTAGATAATCCTTTAAATATTTGGTCAAATATTAATTGTCTCGATCCAAACAAAGTTTCTTAATACTTATTCCAATCTATATTTCAATTTTATTGTAGTTTATATTGAACCTGGATATTTTAAATTCAAGTATATATAAATCATTCATATAATTACCGAATCTATAAAAACATCATTATTATAAAAGAAAAAAATTTGTCCTCAATAATAAATTTAAATTCATTTAATATTAAATAAAATGGAAAAAATGTCTTAAAAATACTAGAAAAAAATTAACAATTGTAAAGTTATAGTATTAGCTTATTAGGCAAAACAAAATAACTAGTTCATACAACTAATGCATAACTAGTTTATACAACTAATCTTCTACTTTTCTTCCATTCCTGCGTGTTGTCGCGAGGCGACGTCGAATAACAGGCTAATGCCTCCTAAGAGTGTTGGAAAGGAAAGATGGTTTTAGGTATAATCATAAAATTATGATTATAAGATTCCGGAGTCGCCACCTAACATTAAAGTTACTAGGAAACCTGTGGTCTACAAGAGTCTAGGTAAGGGACTGATTGTGCAAGGGGAAGACGCATCACCCCCAGTGCACCCTGCTTGAGGTAAACTGCATTGTTATTTGACTGTTTTTCTAGAGGTCAAGTTTCTATTTTTTGGTCTCGTTTAAGGTTCAAGGTAAATCTCCCTTCATGAGGAAGTCTCTACCTTGTCAGGTTAAATCTAACTGCTTTAAAGTCTAAATTTTAGCATCGCATTTATTTTTCACTTTGTATTTTTAAAACTTGAGGGTGTACTCTACTATGTAGTTTTACACCCTCAAATATTAAAGTCTATAGTTAAACCCTAACATTTTAAATATAAAATGAAAAAAAAATGATTGGTGAAAATCATTTTGATATTTTCTTTTAATTTAAAAAAAAACTAGAAACATTTCAGAGAAAATCGAGTATTTTAATACTAGATCTGTATCTTACAATATAAATATACAGCCCGATATTATTAAACAAATTGTTGGAAAAACATGCGAAAAAATCACAAATTTTTTTAAAGGATTTATGAAAAAAAAGTGGAATTTTTTTTATATTTTAATATTATTATAATATTATTAAATATATGAGTTGGGTCGGACCAAGCCAAGTTGGGCCAACTGGCAGCCCAACAAGCTTATCTCTCTCTCTCTCTCTCTCTCTCTCTCTATTGGCTGGGCTGGAATGGGCCCAACCCGGCTAGGTTGGCCCGACTGACGGCCTAACAACTTTTTTTCTCTTTTTTTACATTGGGTTGGGCTGGGCTGGGCTGGACCCGACCCATCCATCTATGTTGTGTCCATCCCAAGCCCACATGGTTAATTATCTAGTCATTGCATGAAAAATCATGCAATGACCAGATCGGGAAGGGCGGAAAACAGGAGGAGCTGGCGCAACCATGCTTGGCCGGAGGCAAACGATTGCTGGAGTCGTTCCTGATGTTGCAAGGAAAATGACAGTGTGGTTGGTGGCGGCGGCGGTGGAGCTGGTAGTGGAGGCACGACAAAAAAGAGGGGAAGAAGAAAAATGGAAACAGAGGAAATGACTGATTTTTTTTAGACTTGTGCTTCTGAGTTCTCCTTCTTTAAACAATTAAATCCACCCCTATTTATAAGGGTGGAAGAGACATATTTTTTTTTAAAATGGTGCCAAATCTTAGCCCTCGATTCAGCCGCGAAGGATCCCAACTGTTGGCTCAAAGTGGTCATCATGAACTGTCAAATTTGTTAGTCAAAGGCTGGTTGGATTAACCACTTTGGGGCGGCGCCGCAACTGTTGTGTTGTCAATCGGTAAGGAAGGACCATATTAGGATGTAGTCAGATGTTAATTCATTTTTTGCGTGCAAGTTTTGTCAAATTTGGTAGAGAGATGAAGCATTAAATGTCTTAAAAAGGAGGCCACTCGAGCCGTTTTTTGTGGCTTAAATGAAGAGGAAGATGAACAATCACCAGATGATGCATTGTCTAATCTCTTTTTTTAACAGTTCAAAATGATGCCATTTGGGACTTTTTAAGATTTGAATTTAGGGTTTTTGCCAAAGTTTAATTCGGCCCTCCATCATTTTAATTTTTTTTAATTGCACCCTTAATTGACCTTAAATTTTATGCAATTTTTCCCCTGCCGAACTTTAATGTCAGCCTTGAATTTCAGTGCCCTTTTCATATTAATGGTCCTAGATTTATGCAATTTGACCATCAATTGACCATTAAACTTTTAATTTCACCTTTAATTTCAATCAATTGAATCCTCATGGTTTAACGTATTTTGCAAAATAGTCTTTGGGTGCAAATTTCATCAATTTAGTCTATAATTGACCTTAAAACTTTGATTTTCTTGCGATTTTACCCATAATTTGAACAAATTGACTTTGTAAAAATTAAATTTGGTCTCCTAAAATTCCAATCTTATAAATTAAGCCCATATTGAGTCCTCAAACTTAATTTTTGATCACTTAAGCCTCTAATAAAAATAATTAAAACCATTTAAAGTATAATAAAGTCCTTGCACCTAATTAAATCCTTCAATTGGACCTAAATTAATTCTTAAACATAATTAAACTTTAATTTGGCCTATGATTAAATCAAATTGGCATATTAAAAATCAAATTATGTCCTTTTTAAAAAAAATTTATGCAGATTCATCCAATAATCATGTAACTTGATCTTGAATCTGCATTATCTCTCCAGTTTTGGGTAAAATAGGGTACAATTAGGCTCTCAATTCCATCTAAAATTGCAGTTTGATTTTTTCTACATTTGAAATCCTCTCAGCTTGCTTTTGTCAAAATGCTAGTCTTCTTGCTATCATTATTTTATTTTTTGATTTTTTTTATTTTGGAAAGCAATGAGATGAATTTAGGGAATAACCCAAAAATAGATTATGACACATGTAATTGCAAATGTGAAAACCACATTTGGTATCCAATACCTAATAATTACAATGCAAAGTAGTAAGATAATTTTCAATTAAAAACATTCCTGAAGTAGAAGCTTTATTAAGTTTGTTTGCCTTCACAATTGCAAGGTATTCCTTGCAATTCATCCTCCAATGTCCTTCTTTGCTACAATTATGACAAGTGTCCTTGTTTTTCTAGATGCCCTTAGTAGGTTTGTTTGCTTTAAGGACAATACCCTTATTCTTTTTATCCTTCTTCCTAGATATTCTAAAAGACTGAACTAGAAGAACTAAGCCTTTTTTCTTTTTTAAGGGCCCCTTCAGCAATATTAAGTATATTAAGCAATTTTGAAAATGTACTTTCCAACTTGTTCATATGATAGTTCATAATGAATTATGAAAATCTTTAAGGTAATAATTGCAAGAGCAAGTCAACACGTAACATGGGTGTTCACTAAATAACCCTTTGTCATCTTGCGATAGAATAATTGTGAAGTCAACACGTAACATGGGTGTTCACTAAAGAACCCTTTGTCATCTTGCAATAGAATAATTCCATAAAGGTCTCATACCTCTCAGTCTTATTGGTATCATCAAACAATTCTTTGAGATGCATAATCATAAGATGGGTATCCATCCATATTCTCATATTGTCTTTATAGTTCAAGTGATATACTAGCTAACATCACATATGCAACCTGTTTATCGTCCTTAACGTGATGTTGATGTTCATCCCTAACTTCTTCTTTGGCATCCTCAACAGGGGCATTTGGAATTGGATTTTAAAGAACATACAATATCTTTTCTTGCTTAAGAACAATTCTCATATTTCGATATCAATCCAAGAAATTTGGTCTAGTCAATTTGTTAGGATCAAGTATGCTTTGTAGGGATATGTTACTACTCATTTTGATTTACCAACCTATTTATATAAAGATAAAACGTATTAGTTTCATGCATACATATTTAAATTCTAAATTTAGATAAGGTTTTTAATTCTAATTTGGTCATCCATTATTTTCTTGCAAGTTAATAGCCCTCCCAATTAATTCGGAAAATCTCGCTTAGATTTTCCTAGTGGGCTAGGATCCTATTTAATATATTTGACCTTTAGTGACTCAATAACTCAAAATAAATTAAATTATATAGATAACATAGTTTATCAATCACATCTCTATGTGACTCCTAGATGAGTTAGGTGATAACTTTTTGTCTAAATATGTCTTATATGTTTCGCTTACCACTTGCCTCTAACCTCATATGATTATGAGTGACTCATCCAAATTATATAGGTTAGTTAAGTAGAACCAATTTTTGAGCTTAAAACATATTCACTTAATGGTAACTTTGAGTGACTCAACAAGTTATCCATGAATAAAACTATAGTATTATGTATATAAAATTGGAAGACAACTTTTCATGTTCTCAACATATACTTAATATTTTAATAAGGGATTTAATAATTAAACAGGTCTCATTCAAAATATGACATAACATATATGATTTCATACATAACAATTTATATATAAACATACACCCATAGCATGTCATTCTAATCGGATAATTATAGACATATCTAAGTTAATCCCCTTGAGCCATTGAAGGAAATTAGATGGTCAAATCCTTAGTTGCTGTAAATCTTTATAAGTCCTTTGCAAATACCTCGATTATAGCCTTTATTATCATTTATTTCTTTGTTTTGGATTACAAAATAATTTTTTATCTAAATTCCTACATTTCTAAATTACATAAAATTTACATAATTAATTATGAAACCTTATGTGACATTCGAGGGGAATTAATTGAGAAAATAATTTACAACTCAGAAGAAAAATAGAGATAAGCCAAGATATGCATGCCCGATTTTATAAGAATTACAATCATTCAACCATCAAATAAAAACACAATCACATAGGCCTTTAATGTCCACAATAATCTATTATGCATAAAAATATTTTAATATCATGATAAATTACATCGCATGTTTCAGTTCTAATTATTGGTTTTATGTGCTACTATAAAATAATATTTCTAATACTTAGAAATATTCAATCAAATATAATTTGATAATTTCACTAACAAAACAAATTTTTTTAACATAAATTCCACGAATTTGTTTTTCAAAATTTAATAAGAAAATTATTCACATTAAAATTCTTATTAATATCCTAAACTATTTTAGGATTAATTAAATAAAATTTCTTGTCTTAAAAAAATCTCATTATTATATAAAAACCATTTTTCTCAATATTATTTAATTAAACCATTTAATTAAATCCTAATCCTATTAGGATATGACAAAACAAGAAATAAATTTAATAAAATATGGTTATTAAGTGTAAAGATCAACACTTGTTAGAGGTTATCTATGCTTCATTGATAAAAGCTCATATATTGTTCTCTTTTTAGGAAGAAGCACTTGTTTTTGTAGTATAGTTAATTAATTAAGTACTATCTGGTTCCATTGACTTCCCAACATCTTTACATGCTCTCACTAATATAATGTGTACTCTAACAGTCCTAGATTTACCATCTTATATTTTTAGTTATGTAACATTTGTATTGTGATGTGTTTCCTCTAGTATGTAAATCATCAGAAAGGATACTAAAGTTATCATCCTCTAACTCCATAAATATTTATCATAATAGATGTTGTTTTTCATGAAGACATCATGTATTTTTGCTCTAAGCCTAAGCTTTATGAGAAATATTATAAGAAATTTTAGACTCTAGATTATTATTTTTTAGACATAAATTTGGACTTTAATAGTGGACTAGAAAATCAAGAGGAAGGTGACTAGTGTTTGAGTGGTATGATTTTGGATCAAAGTGTTGATAACCTAAAAACTAAAGATGTGACTCTAACAAATGCTTCATTCGAATTAGAATCCCTCGTAAATGATATACCAAACCAAATGAATATTGAGGATGTTCATGACATAGTGTTTGGGTTAGTTAGAAAATTACCACATTGTCATACTAGAGGTATTCTTATACCTATATATGAACCTAAACTTTCTAGTAAAGTTAAATATTCATTATATATCAAACCATCATTTGTTACAATTAAATATAGTATATTTAAATTAATTATCTATTATATTTAATCTAAATAGTGTGGATAAAACCTTAGTTGATCCTAGGTGGAAAGCAGTTATAAACAAAGATATAAAATATGTGCAAAAAAAGGGAATGTCGATGTCATAATCCATTTATGGGTTAAATTAATTAGGGTAAAAAATGAGGAAACAATAAAAATTCAAGGTCAAATTAAATGATTACTTGATGAATCTGCATAAAAATTAAGTCCGAGGACATAATTAAAATTTTAATAAGTCAATTTGATTTAATCATGGGCCAAATTAAAGTTTAATTATGTGTAAGAATTAATTTGGGTCAAATTTAAGAATTTCATTAGGTGTAAGGACTTAATTATACTTTAAATGGGTCAAATTAATTTTATTAGGGGCTTAATTGGTGAAAAATTAAGTTTGGAAGCTTAATTGAGAAGATTAGAATTTTAAGAGACCAAATTTAATTTTTACCATGTTAATTGAAAGAAATCAAGGGTAAAATCGCAAGAAAACTAAAGTTTTTTAGATCAATTAGGCGTTAAATTGGATAAATTTGCAGTCAGGGACCAATATGCAAAAGGTGCAAAACAATAAGGACCCAATTGATTGAAATAGGGGGTGAATTTGAAGACAATTTAAAGTTTAATGGTCAATTGAGGGTCATATTGCATAAATCCAAGACCAAAGATCAAACTGAAAAACGCCTTGAAATTAGGGGTTAATTTTGAAATTCAGCAAGGTCCTAATTGCATTAAATCAGAAGTTTAAAGTCAATTACAGGTGAAATAGAATGAAATTAAAAACCGAAGGAAAAAATTAAACTTTGGCAAAACTCCCTAATTCAAGGCAAAACGGCGCCGTTTTAGAATAAAAAACATAATTAAAAAAAAAGTTGTCTGGTTACTGTTCATTGTCTTCTTCCTTTTCTCTAAAATGATAGTTCAAGAGGCTACTTTGCAAGTGTATTTAACGCTTTATTTCTCCATCAAATTTGACCAAACTTACATGGAAATGATACCCTAACATTTCTCTACAAACATGTATGGTTCATTCAGGACAATTGACACCACATCGATCGCGGTAGCGGTTTAAAGTGGCCAACTCATGCAATCTTTAACAGTGAAATTTGACAGTTCATGATGCTTACTTTGAGCGAACGTTTGTGATTCTTCCCAACTAAATCAAGGGCTGAAACTTCTCCTTAATGAAGACAAGATTACCCTCTTCCACCCCCTATAAATAGAGGTGGATTTCATGGCCTCAGCATGAAGAAAATCGAGTGCAAAAATTGAAAAAAATCAGCTCCCCCCCCCCTCAGTTCTTCTTCTGCAATGAGTACTCTTTCCTCTTTCTCTCTCTGTCATGGCCTTCGGCCACTACCACAGTCACCACTGGCTTGAGGACCATCATCTCCACGAACCCATCTCCTCACCAACAGCAAAGCAACCACTATCAATCCTTCTTTCTCTCTCCTACAAATTTTCTTCTTCTTCTTTCTCTCCCTGCCATTGACCACCAACTCCTTCATCACCGTCGCCACCAATCTCACCCCATCCTCCCACCCTAGCCAGCCACGACAATCATGTTAGGTTGCTCCCCTTTACTTCTTCCCCACCTCTATTGCGCCTGTATGCAGAATCCATTCTCCATACAAAAGAAGGGAGGGGGAAACTAATTAACCCCCCCCGTTTTGGGTCGGACCAATTCTGGCCCAGCCCAAATATCGAGGCCAGGTCCAACCTAAAAAAAAGAAAAAGAAAAAAAAATTTGTTGCGCTGAGATCGACCCAACCCAACACTTTCTTGGGCTGGGCTTGGCCTAGTTAGCTGGGCTGGCCCAACCCATATTTTATAATAATATAATATATTATTGGGAAAAATTTCCAAACATTTTTTTTAAAAAAAAAAACCCTTTCAACAATTTGTGATTTTCTTGCATGTTTTTTATACCAATTATGTTTAATATTGGATTGTATTTTTACACTATAAGATACAAATCCGGTATTAAAATACATAGCTTTCTCCAAAACATTTCAAAAAACAATTTTAAAAAAATTCAAAAAACAATCTCAAAACTTTTAAATTAATTTCCCTTTTCAAAATACAAAAAAGAAATTTTATTTTCATGCATATGGTCAAATCCTAAAATGTTTTCAAGCATATATTTATGGAAAAAAACAAAAACTTGCATCTTTCATATGTTTTAAAATGCAAAATGGATATCGTAACTAATTTATGATTATCCATTAGAATTTGACCAAAAAGTCAAGAACCCTTTACCAAATGTTTTTTAAGGTCTAGACATAAACTTTAATACTTGTGTGGTGTAAAACTATACAATAGAGTACACCCCCAGGTATTAAAGATATAAGGAGTAAAAAATAAATAAATACAATACTAAAACTCAGACTTTACAACGGTTAAGATTTAACCCAACAAGATAGAGATTCTGTCATAGAGGGAGGTCTGCCTTAAACCCAACCTAGAAAAAAACAATCAAACAACAATGGAGCTTACCTTAGGTATGATGTACTGGGGGTGATGTGTCTTTCCCTTTCACAACTACTCCCTTACCCAGACTCTTACAAACCAAAGGTTCCTAGTAACCATAATAATAGATGGTGACTCCTGAACCTTAATCATAATTTTATGATTAAACCCAAATTCATTTTCTTTTCCAATAACACACACCCCCTCAGGAGGCACGATAAAGCCTGTAGTCACCCCCGAAATCGCGGCACCCCACAATAGTGGAAACACGTTGATCCTCTATCAAAAAAGAAACCAATTAGGTGCTAATGGATATTCATGGTAAAGTACATGGATCACCTATTATGGTGCATGATACTTGAAATATATAATCAAAAGGTGTGCAGGTTGAAAAAATCATTGTATGGTTTGAAAGAAATTTGAGAACATGGTTTGGAAGGTTCATAAAATCTATGATATCTTTTGACTACCATTAGAGTAATTTAGATCACATATTATTTCCAATAACAATAGTATCGCCATCAGAGTAATTCAAATCACATTATTCCTAAAAAAGAAACCACATGACATGTCGTCTGGTTACTATTCATTATCTTCTTCTTTTTCTCTGAAATGATAGTTTATGAGGCTACTTTGTAGGTACATTTAATGCTTCATTTCTCTACAAACAGGTATGGTCCGTTTAGGATGATTGACACCACATCGGTCACAATGCCAGTCTAAAGTGGCCATTTTGGGTAGCCTTTAACTGTGAAATTTGACAATTCATGGTGCCTAATTTAAGGCATGGTTAGGATCCTTCCCAGCTGAATCAAGGGCCAAAACCTTTTCTCAATGAAGACAACATTAACCTCTTCCATCCCCTATAAATAGGGGTTGATTTCATGGCCTTAGCATGAAGAAAATTGGGTGCAAAAATTGAAAAACAACAACTCCCCCCCTCCAGTTCTTCTTCTGCAACGAGTACTCTCTCCTTCGGCCACCACCATAGTCACCACTGCCTTGACCACCAACATCTCCACCAACCCAGCTCCTTACCAGCAGCAGAGCAGCCACCATCGATCCTTCTTTCTCTCTCCTACAATTTTTTTCTTCTTCTTTCTCTCTCTTCCACCGACTGCCAACTCCTCCATCATCATCGCTACCAACCTCACGTTGACCTCCCACACTAGCCAACCATGACCACCACATTAGGTTGCTTACCCTTTTCCTTCTTCCCCCTCTTTTTCTTCTTCTTCTTCTTCTTCTTCTTCCCCTCCTCTGTTGTGCCTGCATGCAAAATCCATTCTGCATGCAAGAGGAGGGAGTGGGGATAATTAACCCCTCTATTCTGGCCTGTACCAGTTTTGGCCCCACTCAAATGACGGGGTCAGATTTGGCCCAAACAAAAAAGAAAAAGTAAAAAAAGATCTGTTGGGCCAGATCGACCCAACCCAACCCTTTTTTAAGCTGAGTTTGGCCAATTTAGCTGGGCCAACCCATCCCATATTTTATAATAATATAATATTATATATTTAAAAAAATTTCAAAAAACCCTTTAAAAAATTTGTGATTTTCTTACATGTTTTTCTACCAATTTTTGTTTAATATTGGGTTATATTTTTACATTGTAAGATATAAATCCAATATTAAAATACCTGGTTTTCTCTGATATATTTCTAAAAATAATTTTTAAAAAAGTTCAAAAAAAAATCTCAAAACTTTTAAATTAATTTCCCTTGTCAAAAGACAAAAAAAGAAACAAAAAATATTTTATTTTCATGTATACGGCCAAATCCTAAAATGTTTTCAAGCATATCTTCATGAAAAACAAAACAAAAAATTGCATATTTCTTATGTTTTAAAATGCAAAATGGATATCGTAGCCAGTTTATGATTATCCATTAGGATTTAGCCAAAATATCAAAAACCCTTTTCCAATCTTTTTTTAGGGTCTAGACGTAGACTTTAATACTTATGGGGTGTAATACTATACAATAGAGTACACCCTCAGGTATTAAAGATATAAGGTGTAAAAAAAATATGATGCTAAAACTCAGACTTTAGAACGATTAGAATTTAACCCAATAAGATAGAGATTCTCTAATGGATGGAGATCTATCTTGAACCTTAAACGAGACCGACAATAGAATCCCGACCTTTTATCGGAAGAAAAAAAACTAATTAAAAAAAAATCTGAATCAACTGAGTTAACCCCCAAACCAGGTTAATCTGTCAAACCTGGGATATGTTTTATGAGAGTGTGATAACTAAATAGAATTTTTTTTAATATTAACCAATTATATTAATTAAAAAAAGACTAATTAAAAAGAAAAAAAACGAAGACAAAAAGAAAAAAAACTTATAACTAATAATATTTTTTTCAAATTTATTAATTGTTATATTAGCAGTATTTGTTATAATAAAAATAATAATATTTTTAATATTAAAAGTAATATTAAACTTGCATAACCAAAGTTTAAGTGAGTCTGGCTGTAACACCAGACCAAAAAGCCTTGAGTCTGGCTGTAATACTAGACCCTAGAGCCTTGGATGTGATCGTGTCATGAAAGTGTGATAACTAAATAGAAAAACATTTAATATTAAAGAATGAAATTAAACAAAGAAAAGATTAATGGAAAAGAAAAAAACAAAGCAAAAAAATAAAGCAGAGCAATTTTCCAATGAATAGTGCTTTACAAGGAGGGATATAGTAAAATACCCTCATAAGATCATGATAATGTAATGAAAAGTAAATAAAACAAATCATGAAGTTTCATTCTCAATCAAATCGATATTAAAAGAAAAAAACTAATTAAGAAAAAGAAAAAAAATTGAATCAACCAGGTTAACCCACCAAACCTGTGATCTGTGTCATGAGAGTGTGATAACTAAATAGAAAACAAATTTAATATTAACAAACTAAATTAAACAAAAAAAGATTAATAAAAAAAATCTATAACTAAATGGCATTTGCTTTTCATTGTGGATTTGCATAGTACAATCCACAATGAAAGGTTGACTTCTTTTAGTTATAGTTGCGATATTAAAAGATAAAATTGGAAGAAAAAAATTAAAAAAGAAAAAAAAAGAATCTGAATCAACTAGGTTAACCCGTCAAACTTGGGATTCATATCATAAGAGTGTGATAACTAAATAAAATAAAAATTTTAATATTAACTAACTAAATTAAACTAAAACAATTAATTAAAAAACAAAGAAAAACAAAGAAAAACCTATAAGAAGAAAAAAACTAATTAAGAAAAAGAAATAAAAATCTGAATCAACTTAGTTAACCCACCAAATTAACAAGGTTAACCCGTCAAACTTGGGATCCGTGTGATGAGAGTGTGATAACTAAATAGAAAAAAATTAATATTAACGAACTAAATTAAACAAAAATAGTTAATTAAAAAGAAAAAAAACCTATAACTAAAAGGCAGATGCCTTTTAGTTTATAGTTAATAATAATAATAATATGTATTGAAATATTTTTCAATAAAAAATTGAATAGTATTTTTTTAAAAATTTGAAAGTATAACTATCAACCAAAATGAATTAATATAATTTATTTTTAGCTAACCACTGATGTCATTATATGTAGATTAAGTCCTGTTTTGGTTTGTGATAGCGGTGATGGTTCAAAGTATTTTTTGCTTAGAAATACATCAAAATAAATTTTTTTTAAAAAAAAATTATTTTTGATATCAGCACATCAAAACAATTTAAAAATATATAAAAAATTTATTTTAAACATAAAAAATTTCAAAATTTTTAAAATATAATTTACACCGTATTTCCAAACACATCATTCACTGAGACATTGAAGGCTAATTTGCAAATCACAACCACTAGTTCGGACGGTGATTAGCAACCGACGATCTCAACACAAATATATATATATTAAGTATTTTATGTATTTACGATCTGCCTTAGAGGAGCAATCACCGACCAAATCTTTCGCAACTGAGTTACGGTCATTATTTCTTATGTATAAGTGGTTCCTTCAGATTTTTCCAAGTTATGTGCTTTTCTTCCTTAGGTTAGGTTACAGTGACAAGAAATTAACGCCGTAGGAAAAGATTTTTCATGTGGCACCCGGGCAACTTGGTTCAAAATGCATGTTACATGTTTGTTTGACGGATCAATTCATCGATAAACGCTATAAGAACAATTCAACAATTATCATGTCAAACAATCTAGTTCAAGAAACATACTAGATTCAGTGAATTAACTCATTAATCAACAGATTAATGTGATTTATTATTTAAAATAAATATTAATTCAAAATAAAATTGAATTTAATTAAATCATGTTTTGAGTCGAAGTATAACTTGCTACACCAAGGTAGATTTTATAACTATTATCTTTTATGCTGTTGCATGTGGTACACTATTGAGCATGGAAATTTTCATGCTTGCTACACCAAAGGGCTATATATATACTGCTAGCAGTAATCAAGCATTAAAAGCCTAATTGTCATCTTTGTAAATTTTATACTTTGCGTATTTGCCTTTTGCCTAACTTGGCTCCGCTGCCAATACTCATCTGTTGGTCAAGCAGTATGGATTTGATCACTGATGATGCTGGAGAATGACAAACACTCACGTTTTCGGGGGGTTTTTTTCTTGCATTTAAATAGCCTGGTCTTTGTATAGATCCTGTATATCTTGCTGCGCGCACGCTATGCTTTTGTCACTGCTGCTTTTTTTCTTTTTTAAACAAAGACAATCCGTCCTGATTTGTCCAAGAAAAGTTAATTAAAGGATACCTAATATGAAAACCCAAAATATAATATTAAATATTGTAATCTTTTTCCAATATATCAGTCATGCAATCTATTCCAATATGTCATTTGCTAAGATTTGAAAGCGAGCCAAATATTAACCAAGGGGGGTCGTTTGATTTTGTTTTAATTAATGTTGGACCGTATCTCCAACATGATACCACAGTATCTCACTTTAATATTTCTTGTTCAGAAAAAAATATGTGGTTTCTGGGGCATCATAGCCTTACAGGTGATTTGACTGTGGCTAAATTTTCCTTATTGCCAACTTAGGAGAGTAATTACTTTCCCCACTTTCGAAGGTATATATTTCATATTTGTGCTATCTTACAGTTAGTTGTGCCTGGCTTGAGCTAAGAGTAGCAGCATGATATGCCGTGTAAAATAGAAGTTGCCTCCAAGGGGTTAGGTTAATTTATGTGTGTGTGTGTGTGTGTGTGTGTGTGTTGAGATCTTCAAGAAAGTAGTTTAAATGATAAGGAAAAAAATCATTTAACTCATTTGAGTCTCTTTTTTTGTTTCTCATGGTACATCTTTATCTAATTAATTATATTTATGAAAATATCTTAAATCTCAGTCGACGTAATACATGATCGATGGAATGCGTTAGTTTGGAAAAAGCAAGCTTATATTTGCACCATCTTAGAAAGAAAAAATATACATATATAATATGAAATAAAATATGATTTTATTGGTATATATATGGATTTAAAAGAGTAATTAGATTAAAAAAACCGGACCAAAAGATTTGGAAAGGGTTAATTTTTGTAACTCATGTCTTCTTTCTTAGATTCACGTGGGGTGTTTGGATCAGTTTGCGCGTACCTCGACTAATCTTCACGGGCCCTGAAGTTAACAACCAGATAAACCTCCAGTGATTATCAATATTAGCAACCTCAAAACTCAAACCTCAAACCTAAGACCACAGGGAGAGCAAACCTTTTAGTTTCAAACTCTTACCATTGGGCACCTACTAGATATTGAAGTCATGTCTTCTTGATATGATATCCATGCAGGCGATCCGTATGCAACTTTGAAAAAACACACCCTTGGGTAGCGTGCAAGCTATATGGGAAAAGAAGATGAAAAAACTAAGGCTAGTGTGTGCTTGATAATATGATTGCAGTTGTTTTTTATTTAAAAAATATATTAAAATAATATTTATTTTATTTTTTTAAAATTATTTTTGATATTAACGCATCAAAATGATCTAAAAATACTAAAAAAATATTAATTTGAAACAAAAAAAAAATTAAATTTTTCAAAATCACTTTTAAAATATAAAAACAAACAAGGCCTTGATTATGATTAAATTAGAAGAAATTAAGAGCAATTATAGTAAGAACTACTTGATTAAAAAGACTATAGCTTAATTATTGATTCAACTTAAAGACTTAGAGTTGTCAAATGAAAAATCCTAAATACTTTTCATCATATATGTGTATAGCAAATAGATAGGACTACGCACCTCAAAATGATCCAAGGGATGATTATCCGCTTGCTAATCAAAGAGGTTTGTTCCTTTTTTTTAATTTTTAAGGTTGAAATATATATATATATATATATATATATATTCAAATCTTCTAAAAATACGCCGTATCGATATCATGAAAGGTACGCTCTTAATCTAATAAAAAAATAAAACAAATTATCATTCCAAGTCAACTCATCCTACCCTTTCCCCCGCCGGCCTCCTCCGCCAACAAAATAAAATATGTAAACAGAAAAAGTCAATCCATCCCCTGAGAGACGTAAAGAAACCACTACGAGGTTGTTGACCTTGCAAGTTTATTAATTATTTAGACAAATCTACAAAAGCAAAATAATACGGCATGCCTATAGAATTTAGGATGTTTCAAGGATTTGTCAATCAAGCAAAACCAACAATGGCCAACTATAAATGCACACGCACACCCCTCCTTTCGTCTTCACTAATCACCACCATCCTCGAGCTTTATCCTCCTTTCATCTCCTTGATTTTCTTCAAAAAAATTAAAATTATGGCGAAAAGTCCTTCAACTCCAATCCATCTCATAGTTATGTTACTAGTAACATATTTTTTGTGCACCATGGGAAAATCAAATGCGCTGACATGCCCACTACCACCGGAACTAGCAACTAAGCTTCATGTTGATCCAGTAGCCATAGATTCAGCATCTACTGATTACGGTAACATAGTCCATAGCAAGCCAGCTGCTGTTCTTTATCCATCATCCATTGAAGATATTCAAATACTAGTAAATTCCTCATACAATTGTCCCATTCCTTTTGGTATATCTGTTAGGGGAAATGGCCATTCTGTTAATGGACAGGACATGGCTCGTGATGGTGTGGTAGTGGATATGAAAAGTTTGAGAGAAGATAAAAATGGGATCAAAATTAGGGTTTCTAAAAACCATTTATTCGCTGATGTTGGAGGTGAGCAATTATGGATTGATGTGTTACACACCACTGCAGCACAAGGACTTTCACCGGTGTCGTGGACCGACTTTTTGTACCTAACTGTTGGTGGTACGCTTTCTAATGCTGGAATCAGTGGGCAAACATTTCTGCATGGCCCTCAGATTAGCAATGTTTATGAACTAGATGTTATAACTGGTATGTTTCCCTTGAATATATTTTCACTTTGTTTTTCCAGTAAGAAATAGGCCTAAAAAGAAGAAAAGAAAAGTGGGTTTACTTGATAGCATTGTGTTTTTTCTTGATTCAGGAAAAGGGGAGCTTGTGACCTGCTCTAAAAGAAATAATTCAGATCTATTTGATGCTGTTCTGGGAGGCTTAGGCCAATTTGGGATTATAACTAGAGCAAGGATTGCTTTAAGGTCGGCACCAACAAAAGTAATTATACAAACCTAGGGAGTTGTGCTTCGCTCTCTCTCGCATTAACAATTTTTCAATTAAGCATGAATGAATGTTTTGACATCTGGTTACATGCCTAATAATGGTGCTAAACTCAAAGAAAGAAAGAGACAGGCATGCTGAATTTTAAAAGTTTCCAACAATTTGAATATTTCGATCAAATCTTAAATATATGAATAAACTATTAATTAGCTCCAACAATTTGACATGTGGGGCTTTTCAATTGCAGGTTAGGTGGTCTCGAGCATTTTACAGTAATTTCTCTGATTTTATCAGAGACCAAGAAAGAATAGTTAGGGGTGGCCAAAGAGATGTAGCCAATTATTTGGAAGGTTCACTTGTGTTGGATAATGGCACTCCGACTGAGTGGATAACCTCCTTTTTTCATCCAACTCAGCTCCCTCAAATTATGTCCTTGGTTAAAACATATGGTATCATCTATTGTCTTGAGCTTACCAAGTACTACTTCATAGAAGATATAGAGAGAGAAATAGACCAGGTAATCAAGTTCATCATCGATCATATCAATAATTAGATATCACTAACTATATAGTATATTTTATACGGTTAATTACACTATCTCTAGAAAGTTTGACAAAAACCTTTTCACATTTGAAAGATGTCTATGTAATTTCATGATATTTCAAAAGATGTTAATTAATGTTGCTCAACATATTCTTAAAACGAACTGACAAGTTTTCAGTCTAATCTATATTCTATTTTATGCAACGAATATTATATAAACTAGATCAGTTGACATTTTATACATGTATGGTTCAATATGTATTTTCTTGTGAACATAATTTTCAAAAAAAAAATTGAATAATTAAGTTAGTGGTCACTGTCGATTCTCTTACATACATTAGTTTAATAACGAATCTGGCCATTGTCTTCTTATAGGATTTACAACAAGTATTCAAAGACTTTTCTCATGTTCCTGGTTTCATCGATGCAAAATTTGTCTCCTATCAAGAATTTTTGACGAGAGTCCCAAATGCTGAGAATGAATCACAGACACATCCATGGCAAAATCTATTTATTCCCCAATCTCGAATTTCAGATTTCAATGTAGGTGTCTTGAGAGATATTGTTCTTAAAAGAAACATCACCACAGGACCTGTCCTCCTTTACCCTTTGAACCGACACAAGTAAGTAACCTATAATAGTATCCTAATAAAAAAAACGTGTGTGTGTGTGTGTTACTTCAACAATAATAAAAGTTTTCCTTAAAATTTCAGATGGGATGCTGAGTTGTCTGCAGTTATACCAGATGAAGATATCTTTTATACAACATCGTTCTTGCATACAAGTGGGATTGATAATTGGCAGGTCTACGAAGATCAAAATCAAGCAGTTATTAAATTTTGTGAAGGAGCTGGTATCAAGATTGTGAAATATCTTGCTGATTATACAACCATAGAGGAATGGATTAAGCATTTTGGCTCAAAATGGACAACTTTTCGAGAGAGGAAAGTGCAATATGATCCAAAGAATATCCTATCGCCAGGGCAAAAAATATTCACCAGCGTTTAGTGTTTACATTTCTGGTCATGATCATGTATATCAATAAATATCAATTTCTTTTATGTTTTCTTTTTTATTTTAGTTTCTTCACTTCTTGTGAAAGCAGAGGAGGAGAACAGTGATAGTTTCCATCATGATGTTAGACCCAATATTGCTTTTGGCGTCTCGGACCCGTGCTGTATATTGAAGTAGACATGACAACCACACTTGTAATTCATATGCATAAAGCTAGAAAGCAATTACCAATATATATATATATATATACACGGTACTAGAATCTACTTTAAATTTGCGACATTCCTCCGTGCAGCACTTCGAGAGTGTTTGGCAGTGTGGTAGTGGTTGTTTTTCAAATAGCTTTTCGTGCCGAAATACATGCCAATGATTTTTTTTATTTTTTAAAAATTATTTTTGACATCAGCACATCAAAACGATCCAAAAAATACAAACCACACTTAATTTTAACAAAAAAAAATTGAAATTCAATTAAAAATAAGTCCAACTACAGAGCCAAACAAGCTTCGAGTATTCAAAGCTCATTTCACCTTTCACGTTGATTACTTTCACAGAGCCCAAGCAACTTCTTTAGCTCAGGACTCTCATCATTGGATTGTAGATCAACAATGAGATGGTGGTATTATATTGTAATCAAGATTTCAATTCTGTTTTGATAGATATTTTATTTTATTAATTAAAATAAAAAATACAAACCACACTTAATTTTAACAAAAAAAAATTAAAATTCAATAAAAAATAAGTCCAACTACAGAGCCAAACAGGCTTCGAGTATTCAAAGCTCATTTCACCTTTCACGTTGATTACTTTCACAGAGCCCAAGCAACTTCTTTAGCTCAGGACTCTCATCATTGGATTGTAGATCAACAATGAGATGGTGGTATTATATTGTCATCAAGATTTCAATTCTGTTTTGATAGGTATTTTATTTTATTAATTAAAATAGAATATTTTAATTTTAAAACATTTTAACATACCATTTTGAGATTATATTATTCATATATATATATATATATATATATATATATATATATATAATATAACAAATATAATTCAAATTCAAGATAAATTAATTATAAATTATACAATACAAATAAATATAATTTAAAATTTAAAATATTTCTAAATAGTCAAGATTAAATAAAACTTTAATTTAAAGTAATTCAACTTAAACAAAATACCAAAATATTGTAAAATTAAAATGTTTAAATAACACAAAAGAAACATAAATCAAATCCAAACTTTTCACTTCTAAAAGATAAAGGGAAACCACACAAGTCATTCACGTCAAAATGCTACTATAGCAATTAATTCTTGAACGAAGGGAGGGAGTTGGAATCCGAGTGTCACATTTAGGTCAACACACGAACACCACCCAATTAATATTTTCTTAACTCTTAATTAAACTATAAGTTTTGTTTGTCACCCTTTTAAATTCCCTTCAGTTTACCCCATTCAATATCACGAGGAGGTCATGCTTTTTTTAAGGATAATAAGAAATAATCCAGTGCTTTTTATATTATAATCGCATTGCAAAATATATTTTTATTGTGATATTAATGGAGAATGATTTTTGATCCCTTAACATTTTATAAAAAAAGATGTGTAACTCATGTTTTATTCAACCAAAAAAATGGAATGAATGTAATAGTCTAATAGATATTGGTGTCAATGAAGGTTTGTTAGGAGAGGGGAGTTCAATGAAGATGAATTTACCCTTTGACCATGCCAAAAAAATAGATTAGGGTCCATAAATTTATTATTATTGTTGTTTTGTTTGATTTTTTATTTTTAGATTGATTAAAGATTGTTTTATAGTTGAAAATGGAGTTATTAATATTTATATGGTATTTTTAGGATTTGTTTTAGTTAAAATAAGTTGAAGTTTTGGTTTGATTCAATAGCTTTTCAAGACCGAAACGGAACGTGTGAAATGAAACCGGAACATTCCAGCTGAAATTTATCCGAAAAATCCGGAACGGACCAAGATTTAAAATGAGATGAAAATTGTTCCATTTTGTTTTGTTTTTTGAATTGGTACAAAATGTTTTAGCCATTCTGGACAAAACGGAACGGAATTGACAACCTTGATTGTGATGGGTATGTGTTTTCTATTTAATATTTTTGTGTTTTGAAAGACTCCAAATCTATAAATAGAGTGTTAGTCCAAGCTGAACCCAATATATTTGGGTTCAGCCATGAGTTGAGGTCAAGTTATCGTTTGTTTGATAAGATGTTAGATCTAATAAGTTTAGATTCAGCCATTAGCTGAGCTCAAGTCACCATTGATCCAGCATGAAAGCATGCTTAATATACTTGGGGTTCAGCCATTAGGGGTTTAATGAGCTGCCTGATCTATTTTTTTCTAGGTTTGGCTACACGCCAGACCTCGTTGGACTTAGAGATCCATGTTAAAATCATAAAGTTCTATCTTCAAATTATTTACATAAACTGTTCATGTTAGGAATAATTATGTCCCTACATTTATAGATGTATAAAAGATCTCTCAAAGGGCCTACCACATTTCCCATTTTATTAATTAATGACATATAAGGGATATTTGTCCCTCATTAATGATGTCTAATAGATATTTTTCATCTTGGATAGACCTTGAGGAAAAGCTCCTCTACTTGTCTAAATGGAAAAAATAACCCCTGGTATTGGACTAGTAATGGTCCTTGAAGGAAAGAGTGGAGGTTAGAATCGAGGCTACAGAAGAATTGAGAGATGCCTCGCTAAGAGAAAATAAGCAAGCCGACACAAAAGTGGGTTTTACCCTAACACCAACACAATAATAGTCATTGACAGAGCTCTTTCATATCCAAAGTCCAATTTTGCAATAGGCATTTATAGCATGTCAGGAATCAGTCCTTAAATTATCACTCATCAGTTGAAAATGGACCTAACTATTCATCTAGTTCGTCAGGAAAAAAAAAAAGGAATTTTAGGGTTGAAAAACATAAAGAAATAACACAAGAGGTAGATAAGTTCCTGGATGCTAGCTATATTAGAGAAGTGATATACCCTATCTAGTTAGCAAAAGAGGAAAAAACAATTTTAATAACTAAAAAGGAGCATTTTGTTATAGAGTTATACCTTTTGAGTTAAAGAATGTTGGAGCTACTTACCAACAGATAATGAATAAAATAATCAAGAATCAGCTTGGGAGGATTATGGAGGGATAAATTGATGACACGTTAGTGAAGAGGACCTTGAAGAAGTCTTTTTTATGTTAAGTCATCACCAGATGAAACTCGTCCCTTCCAAGTGTGTCTTTGCCATCAAAGGAGAAACATTTATGGGTTTCCTATTAAGCAACAAGGAATTGAGCCTAATCCAAAAATGGTTCAAACCATATTAAGCATGACTCATCGATCAGTAAAGGAAGTTCAACATCTTACAAGGAGATTGGCTACTCTTAATCGGTTTATTACTTATCTGAGGGAGCATACCCTACTATTCTTCAAGACATTGAGAAACATAACTAATTTTAAGTGGACCTCAGATTAACAAAAAGATTTTAATCAATAGCGCTTACACCAACACATCATTATGCCTAAACAATCATATATTCACTTTAATATTAATTCATATATGGTTTCATCCCCTCCATTCATATTTCATCAAGACAGCAAACACTTTTGTTACATTATCATTTTATTCATATTTCAAATTTATTTTGTTCATGAATCCCTTATTATTATCTGACATATTATCAAACAATGGTTTCACATCTATTATTTGCTATCGATACCACAATCACAAGGTAATAGCTTGTTTCCTTAGTTACCGACTTTTTGCCAACCTAGTATCACACTTGGGGGGTGTGTGTGTGTGTGTGTGTGTGTGTGTGTGTATTTCATTCTATCTCAAGATACATGATTCATTATATTTTTCATGCTTACAAAGTCTACTGAATCACAACCGCGCTCTGATACCAACTGTAACAACCCCAATTTTTCTCGCAATATATTGGAAATTTTCAGGTAATTTTTTTTTTTAATATACAGGTTCCACCAAAATTTCTACCAAAATTTCGGCAGTCTCCCCTATACTGGTAGGTCCCAAGTTATCAACATATACCCTATTTACACTTCTAATATCTCACATCTCATAACTCAAAATCACGTCCCAATCATCATGGGTCTCAACCCAACTCATTATCATCAACACAACACATCTTATTTAATAACATCATATAATGTAGTCAAAAAGGTACTAAGAGTTTCAACCATTAGATTAAAGACATACATTCAAATTTACGGATTAATATTACATCTCAAGTTTTAGGAGATAAGTCTTTTAATTAAATAATTTACATGGTCAAAAGCAAAAGATAACTAAACTAGTATTGCCCTTGACGCGACTCTGATGGACCTGAAAATAGAAATTAACATGTACACATAAATATAAAAGATAGTAACAAGCAATAACAATGGCAAACAATAATCTCTACGGAATTTCTTTTTATATATAAAATTAGGCATAAACCTCTTTTACAACATATATTCTCCATCTATTACCAATATTCGTCTAATATCCTATCTCATGTGCCAAGAATAATTCCATCTTGGAAATCTAAACACAATTCAACGGTTTGCGAACACTATCTCCTTATAAATCAATTCTCACTTGATACCAAGATATTCCTCTCTTGGTATCATTAGCTTATCTCATTCTTTTGGAATAATTAATCAATATTTTTTCTTTTCTAAATCTGTTGCTAGAAGGTAATTGCCGAAACTAATAAATCTCATTAGTATCATTAGTCTTCTAATATTGGGCTAGACTAATCAATTTAAGAAATATCAGCACTGATGAAACCTCATCGATACCATTAGCAATCCAAACTTGGATAGTTAATCCATGCCATTTGATTCTTCCATTCGTACTGAATCCCTTTCATTTTTCTTATTAACATCATATACATTGTAACCACGGTTGCCAAGTATCATTGGCACACAATCTTAGTTATTGTCATTACGGTCACTAAGTATCCTTCACATAACCTTGGTCACCCTCATCACAGTGCCAAGTATCAATTTATGCCCTTAGCCACCATCATTATGGTGTTAAGTATCATTGTAATGTATCATTAGCCATCAACATTATGGTAATCAATTATCTATTAATTCCCCTCCAATCTTCAAATCATTGTGTCTACCCAATAACCACATTAATTAATTTACTCAATATATTAGTCATATATTAATTATTTTACTCATAACATTTATAATTTACTACTTCTAACTTCAATCAATTAATTCACATAATCTTTTCAAAACTTAACTATCCAGCTAACTCATCTCAATTGCCAATAATTCTGGTAATTTCATATAATTACCCACACATTTGGTTAACCTTCTTGGTTACCAGTACATCTGGTAATTCCATACGAATTACCCAGCCTCCAGCTAACTTCTTTTGTTAGTCAATCAATCCTATAATTCCATACAAATTACACCATATCCAGTTAACTTCCTTGTTAACCAATAAACCCGGTAATTTTCTTAATTACCCAAGAAATCTGGCTAACCAATCTTGGTTGTCAAAGTCAATCCGGTAATTCCATATGAATTACCTCTTTTGTTAGTCAATTAATCTGGTAATTCCATACAACATCCAGCTAACCTCTTTTGTTAGTCAATCAATCCGGTAATTCCATACGAATTACCCCATATCCAGTTAACTTCCTTGTTAACCAATAAACCCAGTAATTCTCTTAATTACCCAAGAAATCTGGCTAACAGATCTTGGTTGCCACAATCAATCTGGTAATTCCATACGAATTACCCAGCACCCAGCTAACCTTTTTTGTTAGCCAAATAATTTCGGTAATTTCTCTTAAACTACCAATAATTCTCATGTGTAATAATCACTCAACTTATTCATTTGTTTCATTCTTTTAACATCAATTAAACACACAACATAGATATTTAAGAAAAACTAATAATTACAAAATAAGGTGATGAATTACCTACCTAGAATAGGTGCATGTGCTGCCACTCCATGCAATTGTCCAATCCCCACAGCTTCCCCTGTACCACCAGGGATTCAATTTTTATCAACAATACAACCAACATCACATCTTCATTTAATTCTCATTCAACTAATATTATCAAATCAATCACAAGGAATTTTCTTTGAGATCTCATACTCTTACTCATTTTCATGTTTATATTCATTCTTATAATTTTGTTATCAAAACCATCACTCAACAGCAATTCCAAGCAAAGATTAAAAATTGTCTAATTCAAATCAATTTAGCTTAACCAACCCAGAACATTATCTAGTGTCTTAATCCTAACTAAAGCTGTAAAACTCAGTTTTGGGCGTAATTTATCTCTATGTAAGGCTAAAACATGAAAATACAACTTTTATGAAGAAACCATCTCCAAATTATTTTGTTTTAAAGCTCAAAATCAACAATCACAATAGTCCCTCCTTTATAGCTAAAATTTTGGACAATGAGGTTTTCATTCCTTGGAAATCCTTTTCAACTTCCAATTTATTTTCATGCAAAAACAACATCATCAAAGGTCATTTGGCATCATTAAATCACAAATTCAAACCAATTCTAAAGCAAAACATTCAAACAATTTCCCTACCTCTATAATATAGCAAAGATCAGACCAAAAATAAGGAAACTCAGTCCTTTTGGGATTTCTCCTATTATTATTATTAATACAACAAAATGATGAACTATTCATTTTCTTTCGCTTTCTCCTCGTGCGATTAAACATATACGGCAAACCTTAACAATTAATATTCTTATATCATTATCACAACAACAATTTCACCCTACTAGTTGGAATCCATGACAATCTTCATTAACTAATCAATTTGCCAAAAATACTTATGGCTAGCTTTAAATATGTTTTATTTTCCAAATTTCTTTTATTTCAATTTCTTCATAGTTCCACCTCATTTATAACCACACAACCAACAAGTTAGCTTTGTATTCAATCAACATGTTCATTTAGCAATGTTCCTTACTATTCTTACACAATAATCATTCTTCCCCTCATATAAAGAATACATAATTAATCTATAATAATACTAATAACAAGAACATATTTTACCATTACATCTTCCATAAAACCTACACCCACACAATTCTAATTTCATCAAAACATGTATTTAATCAAGCTTACTACATTTTGCCAAAACTAGAAATAGATTCAAAAGGCAATAAGTCATCAAAATCTTATTATTGTTTTAAACCCAACGGTCAGACTACATATCATAGCGTTGTGCATACTATATCTCAAAATCATAATGATCCAACAGTTAGATCTCCCCAGATCTGTATAAAACCAAGCTTACCTGAAAATAGACGAGCTACTGTTCAACATGCACAAAACCTTGCCGAACAATGAGTTTCTGATCTTCTTCACCATCCAGAATGAAGGCAACATCTAGGCATACCACATATCCAAATATGAGTATGATCCAACGGTGGAAGAGAGAGAAATCGGTCGGCGACCAAACTGCCCTGCAAGTGCATTTCTTTTTTGTTTTTCAGGACATTTCCGATGATGATTTATGCCAAATGCATTGTGTTCCTTACGATCCCTCCGGTCACTTAGAGGAGTGTAATAAGAACAACATATCCAAAACATAGCATGAACCAACGGTGGAGTCCAGAGATATGGCCACCGGAGCATTATTGGTTTTACTCCAAAATCTGCAGCTCTCTCTATCCGCTTTTCTCTATTTTTTTCTTTTTTTTTCTTTTTCTTTTTTTTCTTTTTCTTTTTATTTTTTTTAACTGGTGGCATTTGCAGTTTTATAGGCACCTTTTTCCATAATTATAATTTTATTCCTCATTCATGCCTTTATGTATTTTATTTTATTTTTCATGTAAACTATCTGGTTTATTTTTGCTTAAATTGTTAGTCTTTACCAAACTCTGATTGGGATGAGATATTTAACCAAGGTAGGAAAACATATTATTAAACTTCATGCAAAATTTCATCCCGATCCTACGATTGGATTGAGAATTCTGCTTCCTAATGTAAACTTGTTCAGTTCATGACTTTTCATAAACAATCTAGATTTTTCTTGTTCAATCTTCACACAAAAAAAAATCATATTAATTATCCTTCTAAACCTTTATGGTCATTTTATTATTTTGGAATGTATTCATTTTAGGATTTCCACCTTTATTTATTTATCGGGCTTATTACCGTTTCAAAATAACGTCACTGAATTTTAATCGGTGCTTGCACCTTCAGTCCTACCATTTTCATTGCACTATCCTTTATTATAATGCATTCTTTATTACCTCACTTATTTCCTAAAAATATTTTGTCATTTTTCTCATTATTTTATCTATCAAAACACGTTACCAATTTCTCTGTCCTTATGAATTATAAACCAAAATTCATTTTATGGAGGTCATCTCTTCCATTATATATCATTATTTATCTATTATTTCTAATCTTGGTTTCCATCACTCATTGAAATATTACCACTTTCAGTCTTACGTTTACATGAGGGTTTACACATCTACATATTTAAATTATAAATTTCCAGGGTTTTCACACCTATTATCTCAAAACTACCATATATCACAATGCTAAAGTGAAGAATAAAATATTTAAATTTGGAGATTTGGTCCTAAAGAGATTGGAAGCTACAGGCAACAGAGAAAGTAAGGGCAAGATAGTCCCAAAATAGGATGGTGCTTTCAAAGTCATAAGAGTAGTCAAGGTGAATACCTATTATTTTCTGTTAAAGTTGTTAGAATTTACTTTATTTGTTTTCTGTTAATAAATCCTATTAACTAGGAATCACAGTTGTGAATCACAGTTGTTGGGTTGATCGAGTTAGTAGGTTTCTGTTATTATTATCTAGCTTATTTTTCTGAGAAGCAGTTGTGATGTAAGGCTATTTAAAGCCAACTATTCTTCAATTCTAAACTGTGAGTGAAGATACAGTTTTAGTTTACTTGCTAATTTTATTCTGATAATCAACAATTGGTATCAGAGCAGGTTATAGGATTTATTCGTGAGAGACAAGAAACTGCAGTTTCTTAAAGAGAGTTAAACACAGAGAGTTTTAAACACACAGAGAGTGCAGCATCAATAATTGTTGTAAGTTGTTTTATTTCCAACAATATGGTTAGCCTTATTATTATTTGAAGCAGCAGTTTTCTGTAAACATTTGAAATGGCATTTGAGGGAAACACTAGTGGATTTGTTCAACCAGCAATTCCAAGGCTTAATGGTTATTATAATCATTGGAGTATGTTGATGGAGAATTTTCTAATATCAAAGGAATATTGGGGACTCATTGAGGAAGGAATTCCAGAAGCAAGAGAGGGCACAGATCTGACTGAGGCACAGTCGAAGGCAATATCAGACTTGAAGCTGAAAGATCTGAAGGCAAAGAATTTCTTATTTCAAGCAATAGACCGGATTGTTTTTGAGACTCTTCTTAAGAAGGACACTGCTAAAGACATATGGGACTCCTTAAAGAAGAAGTATCAAGGCACCACTAGAGTTAAACGTGCTCAGTTGCAAGCTCTTCATAAAGAGTTTGAAATGCTACACATGAAAGTTGGAGAATCTATTGATGAGTACTTTGCAAGGACATTAACTATTGCAAATCAAATGAAAATGCATGGCAAGAAACTAGAAGATGTGACAGTCATAGAGAAAATCCTACACTATATGACTTCTAAGTTTGATTATGTGGTATGTTCAATAGAAGAATCTAATGACATTGATATTATGTCAGTAGATGAGCTGCAAAGTTCACTATTAGTGCATGAATAAGCATGTCTAAACACATTGAGAAAGAACAAGCTCTTAATGTGACTCATGCTGGAAATTTCTTTGGAAGAGGCAGAGGTCGTGGAAGCTTTAGAGGAAGAGGACGAGGACGTGGTCGTGGCACTGGAGAAGGAATCTTTGACAAGGCATTTATTGAATGCTACAATTGCCATAAGATTGGTCACTTTCAATGGGAATGTCCTTATAAAAGAGCAGAAAAAGCAAACTTTGCTGAAATAAAAGAAAAAGAAGAGATGTTGTTGATGGCTTACACAGAGAACAACCTAGCTGGAAATGGAGCAATGTGGTACCTTGATTCTGGATGCAGCAATCACATGACAAAAAACAAAAGTCTTTTTCTATGACTTGAATGAAAATTTTCAAGAAAAGGTCAAGCTTGGAAATGATTCTAGCATGAGTGTTATAGGAAAAGGATTTGTTAAAATGCTGATGAACAAGAAGATGCAGAATGTAAGTGATGTGTTTTATATACCAGAACTTAAAAGCAATCTGATCAGCCTAGTACAACTGCAAGAAACAGGTTGTTCAATTATGTTCCAGAAAGGAACCTATGAATGTCAAAAATCATCTCTTCCTTTCTCTCCCACTCTAAGTAAGCTTTAGGGTCAGATTTTCCCTTAAATGCATAGGAGGAATTTTGATGATTTGGGTGATTTAGGGTCAAATAACAAACTCCTATGGTAACAAGTAATGGTGGTAATAGCTCTCCAAGGTTCTGCTCCGTGAGTTTGGCCTTTGTCCACTGTTTACTTTCTTCCTTGCTTAGATCTGTCGGCACTTGTTCAGTTTCGTGGTTATGGCCAACAAAAATTCCCACAAAAAGACGAAACCTAAGTCCCACAAACTCAAACCGCAAGCCTTAATTAACAATTCTGTTCTTGAATTAAAGGCTCCATCTCCATCCCGCAATGTTCCCCCAAATTCAAATTCACCTTTAGATGGGTCTTCGGTGGAGCACAAAAATCCATCTTTAGATGGGTCCCTTGAAGCCAATTGTGCCAAAGTGAAAGCTTTGTCTTCGGTGGAGCACCTAATAAACCCTTTAGATGGGTCCCTCGACGGCGATTGTTCTGAAGATGGAGAGTTTAAAGAAGAACAACTTGACTTCTCTTGTTCTGAGGAAGAATACGCAACATCTCCTCCCCCACCATCTTCTCCGGCTCCGGCCATTTTAGAACCGCCGTTTTCTCCGGCTCCGGTTGTTCTAGAACCACCAGTCCCTATAAGTTACACTTCTACTCCGTCCAGATCTGTTAAACCAGGTAACCCTTCTGTTCCCCCACCTGTTAATGGTAAATGGAGAGATTTATTCTCTACAAACAGAAATATTTTTTCTTCACCGAAGCTCACACATTTCTCAGCCTTACATGATATTTCGTCCTGTCCATTTTTAATTGAAGATCTAGATCACTCATGTGATGACTGGAAATTGTGTGCAATTGGTTATGTTTCTGGCAAATTTCCTGGTTATAGAGCTTTGAATAGCATCATTGAGAATGTATGGAAATGTGCAGCCACACTGAGCATGCATGAATCGGGTTGGCTTGTATATAAATTTCAAAGTGAAGAAGATAAGTGGTCTGTGCTGGGTAAAGGGCCATACTTAGTATATGGTAGGCCATTAATCTTGCGTTCAATGTCTGAGTACTTTAATTTTTCATCTTCTGAGATGTCTCAAGTTCCGGTCTGGATCCAGTTCCCCTACCTGCCTTTAAAATGTTGGACACCTTTATGCTTATCCAAGCTAGCAAGCGTGCTGGGTAAACCTTTACAGTGTGACAAATTTACTGCCACCAAGGAAAGGATATCATGCGCATGGGTTCTAGTTGAAGTTGACCTCCTAGCTGATCTTAGATCCTCCATCGACGTCTCCCTGCCTAATGGAAACTCATTTATTCAAAAGGTTATCTATGAGACTCTACCAAAGTTTTGCAAGCACTGTAAAGTGCTAGGCCACTCCACTGGAACATGTTCCAAAGGTAAGGAAGAGGTCAAAAAGTTTGTGAAAGCCGGCCCTGGAGCTACCAAAAGCAATGACAAAGACAAGGGAAATGACTCCACTCACAACCTTGCTGCTGCAACGTGGACCATTGGTGTCACAAACGTTGATAAGGCTGCCTCTTCAAGTGCAGCTCCCAAAGGCAAAGACAAAGACAGTAGAAATGACTCCACTCATCTCCACCTAGCTGCTGCAACGTGCTCCAATGAAGAGCTC
>Ga0325404_1000545_pt1 | contig 37906 bp, 16 predicted proteins | sample PopdelMetagenome_18_FD_205664 | JGI IMG/M metagenome (GOLD analysis project Ga0325404, IMG submission 205664) | Populus deltoides microbial communities from Bellville, Georgia, United States - Xylem-Control-R1 | ecosystem: Host-associated > Plants > Phyllosphere > Stem > Wood/Secondary xylem...
AATATCAACTGATACAAATACCTAACAATATATGCAAAAATCAAATTTAAATGATTTGCAAGTTAACCCAATAAGAACCTGTATTGGAGAATCAAATATATACGCAATGATTACCCCCATCCTATGCCTATAAAAAGACACGAACAAGTAGTATAAAATCACAATAAAATTGATTAATCTTTCAAAGAGTTTTCAAGTTTAATAAAAAACTTAGTATGAGAATTACTTAACCACACAACAGATATTAAGAATATTGATCTCTTTATTAAAAAATAGTTTACCTTAGAAAGTCTCAACAAAAAAAATATTTATACTAGAAAGAATCATAAGACTAATAAGATGTCCCTAATGGATATGGATAAGCCTAATAAATAATAATAATGATGATAATAATTCAATAAACCCAAATTTAAATAGAAGCCCTAATATTTCTAAAAGGTCTAATAATAACTAAAAGATAGATAAAACAATAGCTCAATTTAAATAAGACTAAAGTTGTTTTTGTAATCTGCTGACTGAATCAAAGCCCAAATTCAAACGCATGGTTCTCACTCGACTTAATGAGTTAAAAGGCATGCCACATTTCAATGGAAAGTTATGAATATATACTTTTCAGTACAACTATAAGTGCATTACAATTCCTTTTATAGCTCCAATTATGACCAAAACAGTAGTGAAAGGATAAAATTGTCAAATTGAAATCTTCTTATTCTAATTTTTTTGTAATATTTGAATGCCCACTAACAAACTCTTTTTGAACATGAATTAAATTAATCAAGGTTTGTTCTTCATTATTTAATATCTTTTTGAAGTTCACCTTGGTTCAAGTGTCTTGAAGAAGTCCATTGAATATATCTTTAAACCTTTTAGCCCTAAATTTTATCACTGGACAAACTAAAACCTTTAATAGATCTCTAAGTATTGCTTGAATCGCATCATATAAAGTTTCAAGATATTATTTAAGGTAGGTCCTAAACAAGATCAAGTTGAGAGAGTTGATACAAACAAAAAAAAGTTTATGGAAGCACAACACATTCATACATATAATATTTATATCATAAGTAACTTGTTTATGTTGAAAAGGATCATTCAAGATGAAACTCCCATCGCCCCACTACAAGAAAAAAAACCCTTATAAAATGTAAGGGAAAAAGAGTCAAAACATATATCTCCTTATACCTTAAAATAATTGTAGGAACTAACAACACCTTGCTTCATTTTATTTTTTAGTAGAAGGTGAGAAAACATATGCATTTTGTAACATAGTTACAATAATCCAATTTCTAGATGGACTAAACCACATGCACCATAAGTCATTTGTAACATACTACAAACCAACCACATAAACCCTAAATCAAATAGAAAACCTAAAAAAAAGTTAGATAGATCAATCATTTACCCAAGCAAAACCAACAATGATGTTGTTGAAGGGCATAAATATAAGTTTCACGATGAAACCTATGAATCCCATCACTATGAATCTTATTGTTGTACGGAATACCACTTTTGTAAAATCTGAAACAACCCATAAATGAAATGCATTGTTTTAGTTAGAATGATCAATTCAATCAAATTTTGAAAGAGAATAAAACAAGAAAAAAGGTTGTTGTTATTGCTAACCTTTATGATCTAGTTTGTGGCAGCGCTTTACTAGGCGACTGTTATCATTTGTGAACTCTTTTAATGGATTAAATATCAAGTTGATTGCTTCCATTTATAATTCTTTTATTTATCTCCCTCTCTATTTGGGGTGATGAATAATTTTTTTTTTGAAACGTAGCATAATTAATTTTTTTTTAGTAAAATTGCATATGCAAAAAAATATTTAGGGAAGTAGCATAATTGATCGAGTCTTATATAACATTTGTGACACTTAAGTCGTATTCATTATCTATAACTTATGAGTTGTAAATTCCAATTATGATTCTCGAGTCACATATGTCATCTGCAACTCGACTAAGAGACATATCCTGTGACATTTCTTCTGCCATAACTCCCTACCAAATAAAATAAAAATTCACACAATTCAAATAACCAGTTTTCCAGCATCAAAACATAATTCACATAAGTAGCACATATCATCTTTAATCATAAATAACAAAATTAGACTGACAATTAACATAACATAACATAACATTTTATTAAAATTAAACTAGCTATACATCTATTCATAATTCTCAAAACATATAATAACTTGTAACTATATCTAATAATCGTCATAGCTTATAGAAAGCCTTGGAGCACTCGTGGATGGGTTTGGGGCATCACACCAACTTGTTTAACTCAAGGACGGGTTTATAACATCCAATATCATCCCAGCTTGTGGATAGAATTGGGATGTTTGTAGATGGATTTGGGAAGCTCATGGACAGGCCTGAGATGCTCGTGGATGGACCAACATCCCCAACACTCCCATGATAAACAATCTTAACTTTTGCTAATTCCACTTTAAGATGCCCAGCCTCCCCAATCTCTTGAGGTCCACCAAGACATAAATTGAGTGTAGCATTGACCACAATACCTCCATCCCATCGATGTTTTCACAGATAGTCACTGTTGTTTTCCAAGCCTCCTGTACTGATTAATGAATATATATATATATATATACATATATATATATATATAATTAATTAGTAGTTATCATCCATAATAACATTAAAAATATTAAAAATATGTTGTATGTGAAATAATATTGCATATCAATCGATTTTGTCTTGGATATTAAGGTGTATAATGCATTAGATTATGTGGAAGTATCGGGAAACACGACCAGGTAGGCGTAATAAAACACCTCATGGTGTTTTGTGGTAGGGAGAGAGAGGGGGGCAGACGATGGGGAGAACAGAGAGGCAATTGGCTGTGTTGAGAGAAAAAAGGGAAATAAAAGGAGAAAGGGAAAGAAAGGGGCTCTAGGTATTAATTTTGTATAAATTCACAGATATCATTTGCGACTCATGTGTTGTAGATGAAAACTAAGAAATAAGAGTCATGGGTGTAATATGTGACTTGCATGTTGTAGAAGGCAACTACGACTTTTAAAACTATGCAATATCCCTAATTATTTTCTCCATTGTGTTCACCAATTTTTTTTTCTCTATGCTAAAAACATAAAAAAAACTCATAATTTAGTCTAGGATTTAACAGAGTGAAGAAAGAAAGGATGTGATGATTTCAAATGTTTTTTTGACCTAAATGCCCCTATATAAAAAATTTAATGCTTATTTGAAATGGAACTTTTTTCTATTTCTTTGGATTTTTAACCAACTTTACTGAAGGAAGACATTTGAAAATTAGGATCCAATAAAACTCTTGTGATTTCTCCATAGGAAAACACACATCATATATATATATATATATATATATATATATATATATATATATATATAAAAGAGTAAAAGAGATGCAATGCTCCATCCACCATTCAGTTAGCTAGGGATGGAATTAATGATATAGAGAAAATGATGAGTATAGGAGAGAATGAATGAATTGCAAATTTGATTAAGGTTCATTGCATATACCTTTCCAACATATCATTAACAAAAACTAAAACTAAAAACAAAATTATTATATATTAAGATACTGAATACTATTCATTGTAATATAATAATTATAAAATTGCTCTTAAACCATAAAACGTTTGAGCTATGCATAGGAGGAAAATGATATTTTCTCCAAGATACAATTGTTATTTTTAAATTATATGGAGATAGATTGGTCTTTTCTCTTTTTTGGCATGGTAAAATTACTTAGTTACCTTTAAAACAAAAGAAAAGAACTTATATTTAAGGGCTTTTTAGTCTTTTTAATTTTTTGCATAGTAAAAAGACTTGATTACTTTTAAATCCAAAATTTACTCAACTGTCATCCATGGGCTTTTTCTTCCTTTAATCATAGTTTTTTGGTTGATATAAATGTGACTCGGAGGCGTTTTTATATTTTAATAAATGATAAGTACTCTTAAAAACAACATTTGCACGCGTCAGCAAGTGAGTAGCCCCAACACCTTATAGGCGATGAATGCAGGACTGCCAGTGACCAAAAGACCTTCGGTTTGGCACCGATGACCTTTCTTTTTATCCTTTTATTCTTTTCTTTTCTTTGACTTTCATGTCTGGCCTTTAAAATATTAAAGTATCATTTCATTTGTTTTTCCTTCAAATTTGGTTCTTATTAGTTTTATTACTAGTTGTTTTATTTGGAATAATATATAATATTTGAGTTTTTTTTTTCAATTTCATTCCCATTCAATTTATTTTCATCTTTCAAATTTCATCCATATTATTTTTATTGTTATTTGTTTTATTTGAGATAATATTTTAAATTGGTTTTGTTTTGCAATTTCATCATTTTTAAGTTTTATTTTCTATCAAATCTGGTCTTCATTCTTTTGATTGCTATTTTTTTTATATAATTTCATCATTTAACATTAAATTGATTGGGAATTAAGTTTCTTGATTGAGCATGAGTATAAGATTTAACCAGTTACGAGTTTTAGAGACTAATCCAAATTTAAAAGGTTCGTTGGAGTTTTTTTTTCCCTTTTATTTAAGTTCATATTTTTTTTTAATTTTCATTCTTCTATATTTATTCAATTGGAGATTGAACACTTTTTATTTTTATTTATTTTATTTATTTTTATTGATTTTGAAAATGACCTAGGTTGTCTCAAGTCTTTTTTACTTGTCATTCTTCATTGAATTTTCTTCGGCTAATTTTTTAAATTGATATTTTTTGCTAATTCCATCCTTCAAAATTAAATTGGTTGGGAATTGAGAGTTTTAATTTAGCCTGGGTTAAGAATTTCATAGATTGCGAGTTTAAGACACTAACTCAGGTTTACGAGGTTCATTTAGGTTTTCATGTGTTTTTTTTAAACTCATGTTTTTTCAGCTTTATTCTTTAACATTTATAGTATTAGCGATTAGGTTTTGTTCTTTTTTTATTAGCTTTCTATTAGATTTCTTATGAATCTTTAAAATGACCCTGATTATCTTGGATCTTTTTATTTATTATTTTAAAAAAAATTACTTTGATAAATTTTTTAAATTGATATTTTTTTTTTAATTTTATCCTTCAACATTATACCGGTTGAGAATTAATTTTCTTTTTAGTTCCATCTTTTAAGTTTGATTTTTTTCAATATTATGCTTTGTGATTTTTTTGATTTCCTTTCTATTCTTTTATCTTGGTCCATCACTTATAATGCAAGTTTGACGAGTTGGCTCGAGTTTTTTTAACTTTAACATTTTTTTATGTTATGTCCTTTAACATTAGATTGTTTTAGAATTGAGCTTTGGAATGCTTCTCTGTTTGCCTTCTATTGGTTCATCTCATATGCATGATTCAAAATTGCAAAGTTTGGTTGGCTTGCCTGGTTTACTTGGTGTAATTGATATTTGTTTTTCAATTTCATCTTTTTATGATGGATTTATTTGGAATTGGACTTTAACTTTTTTTGTTCTTTCTATTGGCTTACCTCGATCTCATGACTTGACTTGTATTTTTGACATGGTTGCTCAGGTTGGCTCAAGTAATTTGTTTTCTCTTTTTTTATATATAAGTTTCATTCTTCCACATTTTTTTATAAGTTTTGCTACAATTTGACATCTATGATTGTTAATGGCATTCACAATAAGATGACAATGATGCCCTATTAAAATAAAAGCTAAAATAGATCAACCTTTCATTGTGCACCGAGACATATTTACTGTGGATTGAAATAATAAAATGATTATTTTTCATTCTCAAACAAAATCATTTAACTAGCTATTCAGGGAAAAAATATCTTTTCTATAAAATCTATTTTTCATTATCATATTGATCGGAGATAAATCACTCCTTTAATAATTTAGATGCATGATAAAATGACTTAAATAAATTTAAAAACAAAAAAAATTAAAATTGTGGTCCAGGGTTATTCGGTCTTTTAACAATCTGAATGCATTGTGAAATCACTTGACCTTTAAAAGTAAAAAAAAAAAAATACATGGGCTTTTTTGTATTTTCATCAAGTTTTTTATTTAGTTATAACCAATTTGAATGGGGGCAATTCAGTTTTTTTTAAAAAAATTATTTTTTCATTTAGGTTGCGAGTTAGTCGAGTTATCTCGAGTTGACTTAATTTTTTTTTTGAATTGTTTCTTGGTTTTTTTTTTGTAGTTTTTCCTTTCATCGTTTAGTTTACTTGAGAGTTAACCTTAATTTTTTTATTTAATTTCTTCTATATAGGGTTATCTTAGTCTCATGATCAGGCTATAAATTTAGCATGTTGACTTCAGTCAAGTTTTTTTTTCCTTTTTTTCAAAATAATTTTTCATTTCATGCTTTAAATTTTGCTTTGTTGTAATTGAGTTTTAGATTTATTTTATTTTTCTTTATATGAAGTTGTCATGTTCTCATTAAATTTTTACATTGTTATCAAATAGTATCGTGGTTTTTTTACAATATTTAGATGGTATATTTTCATAATATTAATAAGTGTTCATTGTTTCCGATTAGTCATTGACATATCTTTTGTTGTTAGTTGTTTTTAATAATATTATTAAATTAATCAAGATTGTTAAACACATTCAAATTAATAACCCGGATGTTATATTTTTCTAACTTAAAAATACTATCATCACATGAGCATCCTTTTTTTACATAAAAAAATTAATTTGGCTCGCGACATAGCACAAACTACCTATTTAATTCTATCTAAATTGTTAACATCACGGTGGGATTTGAACCCTTGATCTTTAAAAAAATATAACATTAAGCACAATAAACCCATGAACTAAATCACAAATTATTTGTTAAAGTTAATGCTTTATTTATTTATTTATTTAATCTAATATTAAGAGATATTAATTTTTTTAACTTAATGCTTCATTTTGTTTTTACTAAATCTATTTTTCCTATTAGGATAGACAAATAAAGTATTTCTACATTATTACTATAAAAAATCTATATTGTTTTTTAATATAAGTATAATCATAAAATAAATACTTGAGATAATTTTTTGAATTATTATTTAAAATGCACTTGTCTAGGGTATAATATCTTTTGTTACGAATTTCATTTTAAATATAGAGGATATACTTTTTTTAAAAAAAAAATCTATATTTCATCAAAAATAAACCGGGATATTTGTTACAAAATGCATCATAGGTATTGAATTAAATAAGCAAATGAAAAACTAAGATTAACAAATGCCATGTGGTATTTTATGCTATTGTATTTAAATATTAATGATATATTCGAGTTTTACAATTGATATAATAAAATATTATATTATTTACAAAAGAGTAATTTTCAGATTTAAAATATAGGGATAGAGCTATTGCCACCATACAACCTAATAATTATGTCATTAGAGTCTCATAATTGACATGAAATATTCAATTATCAATGAGGAAGTAATATTGGTATTTTAGATGGAGGGAATGTCACTATTATTATCTTACAGCTCGATGGTTTTGTCATTAGCAATTCTAGTGTGCCAATAGCAGGCACTGTGAGTTGTAAAGCGTGTTGGGTTTTTTTGTTTGGGCCTTCAAGGCTTTTACAAGGCCCAGTCTAATATCAACTCAAGATATTTAAGAGTTTACTGGGAAATAAAGTGGCCTACGGAGCATTTTGGTCCCATTATGTTTGCCACAAATCCTTTGCAAAACATTTTCGTGTTTTCATCTCCTTGGAATGGTCAAATTGTATAACTTTGAAAACGTGTGCTCAAAAAAATAGTTAGAGTTTGAATTCCCTCTCCCCTAAAAACTGCCCTTTTAGCTTTTTTTCTCGTTGAAAATGGTAAAGCAATAACTAGAAATAAGTGCAGCCATTGGAAAGAAAATAACTTCAAACTCCTTAAAAAAAAAGTATTTTTTTTAATATAATTAATTTTTCAAATGATTTTTTTCATTGAATTAGATAAAAAATCACACAAAAATCTAAAAAAAAAATATTTTTTAAGAGAACATGAATTAAGAATAAACTAAAACTGCTTAATGTTTCACTGTGCAAGTCCATAGTAAAACGCTGAATGGTCTTCTTCTTTTTTTTTTCCTGTTTTCTTTCTTTTTTTCTTTTCGTTTTTTCTGTTTTTATTTATTTATTTTTTCTTTTTTTTCTATGCCTTTATGGTTTTTTTTTTTTGTTTTTTTCTTGGTGTTTTTTTCTTTTAATGAACTTTTATTGTTTAATTTAGTTTGTTAATGTTAATTTTTTTATTTAATTATCATATTTTCATGACACGGATCCCTAGTTTGACGGCTTAACCTGGTTTGATGAGTTAACTAGAATATAAATATATATATTTTTTCTTTTTAATTAATAATATATACTAAAATTGTTCAGTGTTTCACTGTGCAGTCCATGTGAAACGCTAAGCTGTTTTTTTTTTTTTGCTTTTTATGCCTTTATGGGTTTTTTTTTCTTTGTGTTTTTTCAATGAATTTTTTTTTTAATTTAGTTTGTTAATGTTAATTTTTTTTTAGCTATCAAACTTTCATGACACGAATCTCAGATTTGATGGGTTAACCTGGTTTGACGAGTTAACTCGGAATTCTTTTTTGCTTTTTTTAAAGTTTGACGAGTTAACCCGGAATTTGTTTTTTTTTCTTTTTAATTAATTTTTTTTCTTTTAGTTTAATTTTTTAATGTTAAATTTCTTTCTATTTAATTATCAGACTTTCATGATACGTATCCCGGGCTTGACGGGTTAACCCGTCAATTTATTTTTATATTTAGTTATCAAACTTTCATGACGCGAATCCCAGATTTGACGAGTTAACCTGGTTTGAAGGGTTAACCCAGTTAATTTAGATTCTTTTCTTTTTCTTCATTAGTTTTTCTCTTCCTGTTGGTTTTTTTTCTTTGTTTTTTTTAACTAATCTATTTAATTATCACACTTTTCTAACACGACCTTGCAGCCAGACTCACATTCAAGGCTCTTGGGTCTGGTGTTGTAGCCAGACTCACTTAAACTTAAGTCATGTAAGTTTAATATTATTATTAATATTATAAATATTACTCTTAGGTCAAGCGTTGCAACTAAACTAAAGACTTTTGGGCATATCTTTGTAGAAAGACCTAACACTCTTAGATCTTAGCATTTTTTGATATTTTTTATGCAAGAAAAACAATTTAACCCATGGCGCGTGCCTTTGATTGTTTTTTTTTCTCTTTACCTTTTTAAGCCTTTTACTGTGGATTCCATAATACAGTCCACAGTGAAAAAGTTGATGCCTTTAGTTTTTTTTTGTCTTTTTTAATTTAGTTTCTTAATATTAAATTTTTTCTATTTAATTATCAGACTTTCATGACATGGATCCCAGGTTTGACGGATTAACCTAGTTTATTCATATTTTTTTTCTTTTTCTTGATTAGTTTTTTTTCTTCCTGTAGGTTTTTTTTTTCTCTTTGCTTTTTCCTTTTTAATTAATCTTTTTTTTTAATTTATTTCATTAATAATAAATATTTTTTCTATTTAGTTATTACACTTTCATGATACGAATTCCAAGTTTGACAGGTTAACCTAATTTGGTGGGTTAACCCGGTTGATTCAGATTTTTTTTTCTTTTTTCTCATTAGTTTTGTTCTTCCGATTTCATCCTTTAATTTTATGTAGTCCACAGTGAAAAGGCTGAAGCTTTTAGTTTTAGTTTTTTTTTTTGCTTTTTTTTATGCCTTTCACTGTGGACTGCACAGTGCAGTCCACGGTGAAAAGGCTGATGCCTTTTTTTTTCTTTTTAATTTTTTTTATTTAGTTTGTTGATATTAAATTTTTTTCTATTTATTTATCAGACTTTCATGACACGGATCTTAGGTTTGACGGGTTAACCCAGTTAATTTAGATTTTTTTTTCTTTTTCTTCATTATTTTTTTCTTCTGATAAGTTTTTTTTTCTTTTATTGTTTCTTTTTATTTAATATATTTTTATTTAATTTAGTTCATCAATATTAAATTTTTTTCTATTTAGTTATCGACTGATACTTTTAGTTTTTTTTTTCTTTTTGCTTTTTTGCTGTTTTTATGTCTTTAACTGTAGACTGCATACTGAGTCCAAAGTGAAAAGGCTGATGCCTTTTTGTTTGTTTTTTTTTCTTTTTAATTAATTTTTTCGTTTAATTTAGTTATCAAACTTTCATGACACGGATCCCGGGTTTGACGGTTTAACCTGGTTTGATGGGTTAGCCCAGTTAATTCAGATTTTTTTTCTTTTTCTTCATTAATTTTTTTCTTCCTTTTGGTTTTTTTGCTTTGTTTTTTTTAATTAATCTATTTAATTAATACACTTTTTTGACGCGACTTTACAGCCAGACCCATATCCAAGACTATTGGGTCTGGTATTGCAGTCAGACCCTCTTAAACTTGAGTCATGCAAGTTTAATGTTATCATTAATATTATAAATATTACTCTTTGGTCAGGCGTTGCAGTCACATCCAAGACTCTTGGGTATAGCTTTGCAAAAAAAACCTAATACTTTTAAATCTTAACTTTTTTTTGATATTTTTTATACAAAAACCATTTACCCGCGGCATTGCGCGGGTCATCTAACTAGTGTGTATCTAAAATGAATCACAAGGGAGAAGCCAAAATGGAAAATAATGAGTTAAAATAACATGAGTATTGGTTGGAACAAATTGAATATTCAAGAAACTGAAAGGAAATAAACATGTTTGTAAAGCAAAACGTGTTATAAATTAAATATAGTTGGAATTGAAACAATGGTGTGAATCAGATATGGTTGGGAGGTATATATACAATTGTATAAGTTAAGTGTATTTGAGAAAATTAATCGAAGTATGAGTCAAACGTATTGTTAACCAGAGTTATTATGATGTTATTGTGATTGTTAAATGAATACCATGATGATATAAAAAGTTCACTAATGATTGATGGAAATATATTAAATTTGAATCTAGCATAGATTGATGTATCTATAAAAAAAAAGTTAGTGAAATTGGTTCTACTTGTATCAGTGATAATTGTTGGTAACCCTGAAAACACAAATATTCATTGTGAATTTCATGATTTTGTATATTTTATATGTATTATTTTTAGGATATCATAACTCCTCATGAAGCATTATCGAGTTACTTAATTTTTCTATATTGAATAGGTTCTAGTATTGTCTGGTGAATGTTAGTAAATAAATTTCATTAAATAAATTGAAAAGTAATGTACTCATACAAAAATGTAAATAGAGTTTGTGTACCAATGCATTTCTTAATGAAATTGTTAGATATTAAGTTGAGACAGTTCTTATAGTTGTATATAAAAAAATATCCTTAATTTTCATGTATAAGATAATTAGAAAGATGAAAATCATACTTAGAATACAGGGTGTTACACCTAAGAATCTGATCATCATTCTGATACTCCTCTTGTCACATAGAAATACCAATCTAATGATCTTCATGCTTCGGTCCAACATGCTATTTCAAATTCAACAGTTGATCACGTATCTCTTCAACATGTTTCTATTACACTTCCCATATAGATTGGACTTCTTTCTCCATTATGGCGTATACTAACCAAATAACAAACAAACTTGTTGAAACCTAAAACTTTAATTGTTGGCATGATAAAGTATCCTCTTCCAAAGGCTCTCTTTGTTAAGGCATGCTCTATTACTGAACCATCTTGTTTCACCGAAGCATCAAAGGTTGTTGTTTGGAAACATGTAATGAATATTGAGTTCAATACCTTAATCTCCAATGCTACGTGGAATTTTGTACCACATCATAGCTCCTATAATCTTATTGGTAATAAATGGGTATACCGAATTAAATATCGTGCAATTGACATCATAGAAAGATATAAAGCCCGACTTGTTGCCAAGAGCTATCACTAACAACAGGGTGTTGATTTTTCAAATACATTCAGCCTTGTCATCAAGCCAAGTAAGATCAGACTTGTGCTTTCTCTTGCTGTAACTAATTGGTGGCCTATATGATAGTTGGATATTTATAATGTCTTTCTCCATGACATTCTTAATGAAGAACTATATATACACCAATCACAAGATTTTATTCATCCAGATTCTCCAAATCATGTGTGCTGCCTAAAAGAAGCTTATATGGTCTTCGTTAAGCTCCTAGAGCTTGTTTCTCTTGCCTTATTGAATCTTTATAATTTTATGGTTTTCAGGGTTCTAAGATAGATACTCACTCTTTTTGATGATGACCAACATTTACTTGTCTTGATTTATGTTGATGACATTATCATTACTGGTTCAAATTATAGAGTTATTGCTTGACTTATTCATTGATTTTCGCTTCATTTTCTTGTCAAAAACTTGGGTCAATCATCAGTTTTTTCTTGGAGTGAAAACTATACAAGATGACAAAGATGTTATTTTCGAATAGAAAAAGTACATTGATGTCCTTCTGTGTAAAGCCAAGCTGAATAAAGTTAAACCATGTGCCATCTCTATGTTCATACCATATAATCTTTCTAAATTTGAGGGATGTGTCTTTGAAGATCCTTAATTGTATTGAAGCATTGTTGGTGCTCTCCACTATCTTGGCTTCACAAGGTCAAATATTGCTTGTGGTATGCATCAAGTAAGTAAATATATGCACAGGCCTTAAGTTCCACATTGGTATGCTATAAAAAGGATCCTTAGATATCTTGAAGATACAATTTTGTTTGGCCTATGAATTACAAGTCAATCTGATTATCCTCTTCATAGTTATAGTGATGTTGATTAGGCGGGGGATATTGATGATTGTCTTAATGTTGGTTCTTCTTATGTATTCCATGGAAAAAACCTCATTTCGTAGAGCTACAAATAGTTGCTCGTGGCAATATCAAGTTACAGTACAAATCATTATCCAACAGAGCAGTTGAAATTCAATAGCTTTAGTCCCTATTGTCCACCACTTATTTTCCATTGCCTAGGCTTGTTTGAGATTGTGGTAACGGTTGCGGTTCAAAATGCTTTTCACTTAGAAATGTATCAAAATGATGTTTTTTATTTTTAAAAAAATTATTTTTAAGATCAGCACATCAAAACGATATGAAAACATAAAAAAAAAATTAGTAATTTTTTTTTTTTAAATTTGAGGGAACGCGGTTTTGACCGCGTTCCCAAATAGAGCCTTAAGTGTCCATCTCTTTGGTGTGACAAATTTGGAACAACATACTTGTCTTCCAATTCTGTTTTCATGCATGCTGCATGAACAAAAAACATTTAAATTGATTTTCACTATGAAGTTCTCAAAAAAAAAAAAAAAAAAAAAAGCTTACAGTATCTTTCTTGTCTACATGAGATCAACTGGCAGATTTTCTTACAAAACTATTGGCTGCTGCTCGTTTTCATTTGTCATGAAGCAACCTTCATGTGCAGGAGCTACCCATTTGGTTGATGGGGCTTATTGAAGGATTTGAATATCCCAAAAATAATATAGCAGATAATGACAAAGTTGACGTTGTAGATAATACCGAGCAAAGTCAAGTTCTTAGCCAAACAGCAGCATCTCAATTCTCTACTGATAATGCTGCAGATATGGAGACCAGGAATCAAGTTGTTAAATATATATCAAGCAACAGAAAAGAAGCAACGTTACCTGGAGGAACTCTTAAGATTCGTAGTTTTTCTAATCTCACCGAGCTTGTGTCTTATGTTATATGAACTGCATGATATATACGTTTAATTTTTACATGTCAAAGGTCAATAAAAAAGGAACACGATTTTCATTCTGTCAAATGTTTGCTTCTGCACTTCTAAACAAATCTTACAGGCGGCCAGTAGTGAACTTTTTTTGAAATTTGAACATAAAAATCCTGGTCTTGCTAGTTGATAGGATTTGTTTTTTCCTAGTGATATGAGGTGGGTGGAAGAATTAAAAAATATGACCATTTCAACTCTCTTGTTGTCGATCTGAAGTTCCCAAAGGGTTTTTTCAAATAAATGACCAGTGCTTATTTTTTTGCTGTAACTTACAATTAAGCACATAGTGAGTAAATAATTTGGTGAAAGACAAGAACATGCTGCCTAATTAATATCATAGTCTTGCACATGTCACGCTGGGTGATTGCGAACACATAATCATCATCTCTTGCAATCACATAACTAATCGCAATAATTTATTAACTTCGTCGGCAAAAGTTGTATGATTTTATGGTGAAATATGCGTGAAGGGTCATATGTTTAGACATGAATATTTGCAAATGATAACAATATAGGTTATTTAGCCATGAAACTAATTAATCTTCGTATTTGTGCACGAAAGAGAGAATGTTGGGAACAAATTATAAGTTGATTTTGAGGATATATATATATATAAGACTCGGTAACCATTTTATCTGGAAAAATTAAGTACCACCCGCTACAAGTTGTGTTAGTACTTAGGAATATGCTTAATGACTTCGTAATCTAAACCCAATAAATTAATGAATCTCTGAACTTGTCAAAGTCGAGACTAATTAGTAGTATTATATTCAAGGCATCTGCTCGTTGGTCTAGAGTTGTAGGATTTTGAAGAGTTCCAAATGCTATTTATATGACCATTCATTTAACCTGGCATATCGTAGCAGATTAAGCATGGTCGTTTTTTTTTTTATTATTTTAATTAATATGGGTATTTGAATTTACTTGTACATATTTTGATTAATTCTACAGGTTTTGAAATTAATAATTATATAAATTTTCAATAGTTTTAAGATTTGTAAAATTCAAACTAATAAATTCTAAAAATTAAATTTAAAATCTAACCAATTAAACTATACTTTTCATCATTAGTTACGTATGAATGGTTTATTATAATTGTACAGATAGGATTTGTTATTGTGTCATTTTCACGTGCAAGGAAGGTGTATTTAGTACTAGTCTTATCTAGAAACTAGTAGCAGCCATACCCATTCAACGAACTGAAAAGGAATATCTAGCGTTGGAGCTTGACTTGCAGGGTTAAAACAAAGAATTAATCAGATGGCTACCTGCGTATATAGCCCAACAGAGCTACCTTGAAAGTGGACAGTTGTGCATAACTTTCATGATATATCATGTTGTTTGTTTCAAAGCTTATGTGTTTCTTTAGCTGGACATCTACCTATCTATATTAAGAGAAGAGCAAGTTCTTCTGGGCATTTGAGAATTAACAAGGATATAACATAATTACCCACCACAAGTTGAATTTGAGAAAATGAAGTTGACGTGGCTATATCTTATTGGGTAGGTGGACCTAGAAGAAAAGGACTTTTACCCAATAACAAGCCAATTACGACTACAGGATGGCTAGAATAGGATTTGGACCCTTATATATGCATACATCATGTGGACTTGGTTCACAAAGCAACTTGTCTATACCATTGTAAGAGGGTGGAAGCTAGCATTCTCATTTTCTTTTCCTCTCTGGTTCGCCTATATATATATATTTATATAAAAATATATCTCGATTTTGGAGTGTTCACGAGAAAGAGGTGATAGTGTGGGCTTGTGGAGGAAATGGAGAGAGGTTATATGCTTCTGCTGGTGGTTTTGATCATTGCCATAGGAAGGGGAGAGGGACAACTAGTGGAAAACTTCTACAGCTCTAGCTGTCCTAACGTGGAAGGTATAGTGAGGCAGGCTGTTTCCACGAAGTTCAGGCAGACATTCACTACAATCCCAGCAACTCTTCGTCTGTTTTTTCATGACTGCTTTGTGACGGTACTATATTGATCGTTCTTTTTGTTACTACATATGCACTTATCAACTATTCATTCTTCACATCCATGAATTCCAGCTACTGATCATAGTGCCTTTTAACTGCATGCCCAAGTCCCATAAATGATCATCATGGAGCGTAGTTCAACAAGCAATTCATAATATGCTGGATGTTAAGAGGGAAAGTAGTCTTCTTTGATTGGACAAGGAGACTTTTGTTCCTAGTTTTGGTTGTGTTTTTATTTCTTATATTTTCTTCCCTGGCTATCTGAACATGCTTTTGGTTTCTGGGCTGTTGGGTTATGTATGGGAAATTATTATTGGTCACGATTGGAGGTTAGTATCTGATACAGCCATTGAATACAAAACTAATAGAAACAAACACAAGTTATTACATAGGCACGTAATATTTTTCAACAACTGCATTGATTTGGAACCAACAATCGCAGCAGATCAAGACCCGCTTGAAAGTGTAGTAAATATTGCATCGCTTGTGACCGCCAAACACACCCTAAGAGTCCCGGTCAAACATGTATTTATTATACACACCCTAAGAGTCCCGGTCAAACATGTATTTATTATTGACTCTCGTTAATCTCATTGATGGAATTTAAGCATTTTAGTCGACGGTCACCATGACATCATGTATGGAAAGTCTATTGTACCCTCAGACATCATTTCATGGTTAACTGTTGAATAGTTTGTCCCAAAATATAGACAACCACACCCTAAACTCTTGGCTTTCAATACTGCGATCACTTCTATATTTGTCTTGTTTTTGCTCTTTACAGGAGGCCTAATGGTAATTAATAATCAGGAAAATTCAACTGGATTGTCGCATGTTGCAACATTTCCCTCAATTCCTTAAACAAATTAAAGCAAGTACAGGTGTCACATAGTATTCACGCATGGCCGAACAGACACCAAGCTATACTAAATTCAAGGTATCAAACTAGGAATATTAGTGGTTGAACAGAGGCAATACCTACTCTGTTTTGGTCCCTGAATTACAATCTGCACATTCTTTCACAATCCCAGTATGAAAATAACTTAAATCCACTTTAAATGATTAGGGGACATTTTGAATTGATTTTGAGCTATATACTGCTTGACTTTTATGCTCATAAAGCGTGTACTTCGTATAAATTGCTTAATCCTATCTAAAATCATAGGGTTGTGATGCTTCCACCATGGTTTCTTCGCCAAATGGAGACGCAGAGAAGGACGCTCCAGACAATCTTTCTCTAGCAGGAGATGGATTCGATACCGTAGTGAAGGCAAAACAAGCAGTGGAAGCAGCTTGCCCCAAAGTAGTCTCCTGTGCAGACATTTTAGCATTAGCTGCTAGGGATGTTGTTGTCCTGGTAAGAAATTCACAAGCCAGCACAAGTTCTTAATTATAGTATTTCTATTTCGAAGGAGAAACTAACTTAATCTCTGGGTTTGATATGATCAAAACTCAGGCTGGAGGTCCTTCATTCAACGTAGAATTAGGACGTCGTGATGGCATGGTTTCTCAAGCATCACTTGTGAAAGGAAATTTACCAGAGCCCGACTTCACTCTTTCTCAACTTAACGCTATGTTTGCTAAAAACAACCTTAACCAGATTGATATGATTGCACTATCAGGAGCGCACACACTAGGCTTCTCCCACTGCAACCGCTTTGCGAAGAGACTCTACTCTTTTTCCTCGTCCTCTCCCGTTGACCCTTCTCTAGACGCAGAGTATGCCCAGCAGTTGATGAATGCCTGTCCTAGAAATGTAGACCCCAGCATAGCCATTGACATGGACCCTGTAACCTCACGAACCTTTGACAATGTGTATTTCCAAAATCTGGTTTCTGGTAAAGGATTGTTCACTTCAGATGAGGTGCTGTTTAGCGATCCAGCTTCTCAGCCAACTGTCAATGATTTTGCTAAGAACTCGGGCGATTTTAATGGAGCTTTTGCGACTGCTATGAGAAAGCTTGGAAGGGTTGGAGTTAAGACAGGTAGCCAAGGAAGGATCAGGACAGACTGTACAGTCATTAATTCTTGAAAATTCAATCTATTGTTGTTCTAGGTTGCTAATTACTTGTTTCGAAGTTTCTTTTAATAATGCATTGAATCACTGTGTTGAACATCAAAGTTTTGAAGTAATAATATGTGTATTTCACTGTGTTGAACATCAAAGTTTTGAAGTAATAATAAGTGTATTTTTTTATTATTATTATTAATTAAGTTGATTCCAATTTAGATTATCACCAGATAGATGGCACGTGGCAAAATTTCTTCCAACATTAAAAAAAAGAAATTGAGTCATGTTTTAAAAAAAGTAAGAAAAATTCAAGAATCAGGTCATTAATCAGGTTATTGACTTAACTTGGTTCAATAAATACAATTAATTTAACAATATAATTAAAAAAACAGGTAACAATAGTAAATAAATCAAATATAAAAATATATATAATGATCAACTCAAAAAATAAATGTTTATCAATATCACAAAAAGATACCTTTTTAATATTTGATAACGAAACAAAAATTAAATAAGAATGTGATAACCCATGGAAAGCAAGAAGAAAAAAATAATTCAAAGTTCAATTCCTAGCAAATAAAGCGTTGAATGATAAAATTAAAAGAAAAAAATCAAATAAAAAAACAAATAAAATTGACATGAGTCCACTTAAGTTAGCCTATCAAACACATGACCTAATCATGAAACCGGGATAACCTCATATAAATCAAATTGAATTAAACAACAAAGCTCCAATCTCAGATAACACAACATTGAATGGGGAAATTGAAAAAAAATCCTAAAAAAAGAAAAAAAAACTAAAGTCAACTCGGGTTAACTAGCTAAAACAACAACCTCGGATAACTTCATAGAATGGAAAGTAAAAACAATCATTAAGCCTAGTCCTCACCTAATCCAACGTTGAAGGATAATTTAAAAAAAAAAAATGATTTCAAAAGAAGACCTAAATAAAATATCAAAGTCAACTTCAACATCAAAATTAACCTGAGCTAATCTTTAAACTAATGACCTGGGTTATGAGGCTGGACCAACCATATAGAAGGAAAACCTGAAAAAACCATAAAACCAAATCCCTAATCAATAAAATATTGAGAGATGAAATTGAAGAAAAAATAAACCAAATTTGACATAAAAATAAAATGCTTAGGGTTAAAATTTAAAAAAGATTCAATAAAAAAGAATAAATATCATTCAAAAGAATGAGAACTAAATCTGATATAAAAAATAAATGAAACTTAATGTTAAGGGATAAAATTGAACACAAAAATCAATTAAAAAAAGATCCAAAACAAAATATATAAAACAATTAAAAGAAGAATGATCAAATTTGATACAAAAAAGAAATAACATGACAACTCTCAGTGTTGGTATGATAGTGCAATTTCACTTACCAAAAAAAAAAAATGATAGTGCGATTTCCAATGAAATCCAATGAGAGGAGAGATAAAAAAAAAGAATAAAAAAGCTTATTGGAGCTCAACCAAGACATTGTCACTAACACACGTCATACCACTAGAAAATAAACAGCGAAAGGCTTTGAAAACCACTATGAATGCTATCTTTTGGTCTTTTGAAGGCATATTATATGTCATTTCAAGACCATAGTAGTTTCCAACATAATAGCGCCAACCAATTTTGATTTTTAAAATATATTTTATATTTATTAAAATATCAAATTTTCCTTTATCCAACTTAATTATTACTAAACAGAAAAGGAAAAATAAAAAAAATCCCTTGGTTGCCAATTAAATAAAAATATGCTTCCAAAGATAATTTAGTCATTTCACTATGTTTTAAAATGCAAGAAGACCTCCTTGTCATTTAAATCATAATGAAAAGGATAACCTCTTTTCAAGACAAAAAAAAAAAGAGGCAATTTCATGGTAAAATGAGTAACGAAGAAATAATTTCATAACCTCTAAGTCTAGGACTCTATGTTAGGCTACTTATTGGTTGTACATTGATGGGTTCAAGGAAAATAACCCTTGCTTATTCTACTAACATTCAAGCCCAAAGTGATAGTTTCTGGGGTCTTTTACCTCTACGCGTGCTCTACAATCCAATGTTATTTCTCGGGTCCAATTTTAGCCACTAACCTTTAACATGATTGGTCATTAACATTTAAAGATGAGGTGACTATTAATGTATATGTCATGTAGCCAATCAGATGTTTATATGTGACATTTATTTTGTTCATGCAAGCATTCAATGTTATTTTCCAGATCTAATTTTCACCACCGACCTTCAACATAATTGGTCCTTAACATTTAAAGATGAGGTGACTATTAGTGTATATACCATCTAGTCAATTAATTGGTTATATATGGCATCATTTTGTTCATGTAAACATATTTAATAATTAAGAAAGGCTTATTTATGTTTAATACTCATCAAATACTTTATTAATGAATCTAATATTTGATTAATGAATCTAGAGTAAAGATAAAGTTCTAATGATAGAAAACTATTTTGTAAGGAAATTATAAAGTTGTTATAATTATGGGATTCTTATTGCATCAAAACATTGTTCCTAAATGTTCTTGGTCAATACTCTATTAAGATTAAACATTAATTAGAGTTGTTAAAACCGATACATATTATGTTCTTTCATTTATGAAATGTATGAGAGATAGCTGAAACTAATATGTAGATGCTTGTCAGATGAAATTACATTAAACTAGCCCATATGATAATTCTATATGGAGAGACCTCATATGTTTATAGAAAAGCTCACATGACAGTTGTGTAAGTTATCCTTAGACTAGAGATTACTAAGTTATCTTTTATATATATAATATTATATTTTGATCCTATTACACATTGTCATAATCAAGGGTAACAAACGAATAGATATTGGATATAACAAGAACTATATAAAGGTATTTGAATAATCAATAGAGGATTTATCACCCTAGGTGAATTAGAAAAAATATTTCATACGTTCCAAAATAGTATTGATTGTAAAATGAAATTTGAAAAGAATTTCAAATCTTATTCAAATAATCAATAAATATGGTATTGAAAACAAACATGATTTGACAGAGTAGACACACTCCATACTATAATGTCTAAACTAGAATATTAATAATGAAGGGATGCTAATTACACTAAGAAATTAGTTACTGAAAAGTTAAGGTCCTGTTTGTTTCTGCGGTTCAAAAACGCTTTTGCAAAAAATTGATTTTTTTTATGTGTTTTTAGATCATTTTTATATGTGTTAATGTCAAAAATAATTTTTTAAAAATAAACTTATAGGATTGTGACAAGTTACTAGACATTGTACTTAAACTTCAAATATAAATCAATCAATCATTTAATTGATAATAAATTAATTTATTTAATCCTATTTTATTTAGAATTGAGTTTATATTTGAGCCAACTTATTAGAGAATCTAATGGGTCACTCACGTAGGAACCATTGGTCAAAAATTAAAATAGAATGATTAATCAAGTGTGAATTTATTGTAAATAAGTTTTAGAAATTGAGGGCTAGAATGTAATTTATATAGAAAATTACAACTCTAAACCTAGAAAAATCAAGGAGGAACTTGATTGAATAAATTTATAAAATTATTCTGAAATAATATATGTAATATTATTCAAGGGGCAAATTGATGTTTTGATATTTATAGAGTTTTCAGGTTTCTCTATAAATAGAATGTTATGTCTTTTATTTTTTTTGTAGTAAATAATACACAAACTACATAAGTTGCAGAACTCTTGAAAAACATAAAAGAAAAAAAGTTAGCATTCAAATGCATAGAAATCTCTCTCTTTTAAAAGGATTTAGAAGATTTATCACCGGTGATTTATATGGATTACGTTTAAAGGCCAGACATTTTGACGGCTTGTGGTGTGCGACAACTCAACCTTGAAGTAATTATTCAAAGTCGAAAAAAATATTTAATCTTCAGATAATATTTGTATAAACTCTAAACAATTCTAGATATATCTAATAAAATCCTTAAAACTCTAAAAAAAATAATTTTTTTATTTTTATTGCATGTGTATATATATTTGAAATACTCAAGAATCTTACTATTACAATAAAATATCAGTGTTACCTAGCAAGCAAGCCAGATGTTTGACTAGGTGAGCATAAAGAGATTTGGCATGCTAGATTTAAGAGACTTGGCACGTTAAATTTAGAAGATGACAAACCAACAACCATATCAATCAAAGTTGTTAATTCCGTTCCGTTCCGGCTGGAATGCCCGGAACATCTCGTACCAGTTCAAAAAACAAAACAAAACGAAACAATTTTCACCTTGCATGAAATCTCGGGCTGATCCAGATTTTCCGGTCAAATTCTGGCCGGAACGTTCCGATCAGATTCCATGTGTTCCGTTTCGGGTTAAAGCCACTGAGTCAAAGTCAAAGACTTAAAATTGAACCTAGTTCAGTTTCATTAACTACATAGTGCACCCACGTATAAATGCTCTTTTTCTCTGAACTCTAAATACCAAATCCCTAATTTCTCTTCCTCACAGACTCAAGTTCCCAACCAAAACAATTACAATCAGCATCTTGACTTTCACAAACTCCCCCTCCAATCTTCCTTCTTCTCTGTTGTTGTCTTGCTCTTGCATACTGCATTGCTGCAACCTGACTTCCCGACCGAAGCGGCTCGATCAACAAAAAAGAGAAGGAGCCCCCCTGGAACCTGGCAAAGAATTATCAATGAATTTCAAAGAATTCTCAACCTCCCCATAAAGATTATATCACACAGAACCAGAAGACTCATACCAGACTCCAAGACATCTAATCTCGCTTTGTGGCCATTAACTCCCTTCTCGAATAATTGTCTCTACTCTCTACGTTTACATCGTACTATAATTGACGTCTGTGGTCTTTGTGGTGACTACATGAAATCTAGGTATATTTATGAGGTAATTGACATGACTGCCTTCATCTGCTAAAGTTCTTTGGATTTGTTTATGAGTTTCATTTAGTTAAAATGTCTCGCTTCTGGTTTAGTTTGCATATTGACATTAAATAGTCCATCTTTTCCATGATCAATTTTTTTTTTGTGGCAATACTTGGCCACCTTGTATGCATCCATTTCTTGCTTTTAATCAAATTGATTGCTGAGCATTCTTAGAATATTTAGTTAGGGTTGCAAGAAAACAAAGAAAAAATAGAGTTGGTGAAATTTGGCCCATTTTACTGGAAGAATTAGTAACAAACTATTCAAATTGTCAACAAATAATGGGTTCATTATTATTTGTTGGCATAGATGTGTTTATTCCTTCTACATAGAAGAGTGGGTTTATCTTTCTCGTTTAGTCCCCCTCAACCCCCAGGTCCATCATAAGCATGGGTTTCCTATATCAGATCTTCTGAGCTAATAAGCCATAATTTTTTGGCATGCTGGAACTGAGTTTTATGTTTATCTTATGATACAGGAGATAACATTTTTCTAGTCTTGCAAATTCATAATTGCTTGTCATCTTGGTACTTATTACTCTCCAATTCAACTTCTTGATGGCTTTGAACATGCACTTGTCACTTGTTTTGCAACATTTTAGCAATTTGGTCACTGGCAAGGATATGAAATTGACAAATGAATCTTGCTACAGGACTTGATCAATTGGAAGGTCATCCCAAATGTTTATGTTTTCAACAGTCTCATGAATGTATCTAATTTAATATTTTGAAATGGAAAACGCATGCAATCTTTTTCTTTGTATATAATCTTACTGTTGGGTTTGTAACTTTGTATTGTATTTACCATTTTATTGCTTCACCGAGCTTGGCTAGCTAGTTTGAACTTTGAAGCTTTATCTAAAATTGAATGCTACTTTGATGTTTGATCTGTGCACAATCCTAAACAAATCAAGTCAGAGCTCTTTAAGTAAATGAAATTGATAAAACAGAGTTAATGATCTGTTTTATTTATTTATACATCAAGATTAAAGCTAAACAGAGTTAAGCCTAGATAAGAATATGACATTTAAAGGAATAAATTATACTGCATACGTCAAGATTAGAATTCAAGAAACAAAGAACAAAATAACTGGATTAATTGCTAGGTTGCTAGGTCTGGTAATTAATAATATAATTTGGAGATGATATAAGTTGGGATACTATAGAAGCATCTTTGTCTATTTTGATTTTAGAGGATGAAGAGACATGTTTTGATGAAGAGAATGAGCTTGGTGGAAATGATCAACTATTGGAATGTCTAGTTGATGACTTTCTCTACATACCACCACAAGATCAAGATCCTTATTTCTATGTTAATGATGGAGATGATGTTTGATTTATGTTTCTTTTGTGTTAAAATATTTTACTTTCATAATATTTTGGTATTTTGTTTAAGTTGAATTTCTTTAAGACTTTAAGTTAAAGTTCTATTTAATCTTGACTATTTAGAAATATTTTAAATTTTAAAATTATGTTTGCTTGACATTGTGTTTGTACTTTGTAATACATAATTTATAATTAATTTATCTTGAATATATATATATATATATATAGATGAACAGTACAATCCCGAAACGGTACGCCGAAACGCTCCGAAACCAAAATATTTCGTTTCAATTGAAAAAACAAAATACCTGCCAAAACAGTATTAACAACCTTGATATCAATAGAAGAACTTGACACACGAGATGCATCAACCAAAGACTAGTTCTTTGGTGATGTGGCAAAGGTATCATATATATCAAATTTAATGCATACAAGGAAATTATACATGGAGTTGAATATAACACATCGTTTTTAAGTGGAAGTTTTTTTAATATAAAACAATTATTTTATAATTCGAGGATCACGTCGAACATTTGACATTGTAAAAAATCACGCCGTGCATGTATAACCTTTGCCAACGTTTTCATTTCTAATTCCCTTACAATTTTCAACAACAAGGTTGTCATGTCCTTGAAATCACCTGTGTGTGTGTGTGTGTGTGTGTGTGTGTAAGCTTTGCCAACATTTTCAATTCAACAAGAAGGTTGTCACGTCCTTGATATTCTAAGTGTAGTGATATATGAATTAATATGATGCGCGACAATAGTATTTAGATACTATAGTTTGTGTGATCTAATGTGCCTTGTGCTTTCAGAGATTAAGAGTTGAAACAACAGTCGGAACAGGCACATTAACACTGGTATAGCTTCAAGGATTTGACTGTACATGCGGGAATGTTTTATCCAGATCTAGTTGAACTACAAGAGTTCATGGGTCAATTGGTAAATCAGAGAAAATAACATAAAATTCATTACAAATATTATAGTACTTTTACTTGAGAGTTTCCTGTAGTATGCTTGCCTCTGCCAGCTCTCTGGCAACGTGTTGCCACAAACATGAAGAAATCCATCAAAACCTTTGGTCTGAATACACAAACACTATCATAAAATGGAAGTCAACTGCGTGATTTTCCATAGAGGTTTGCGTAGACGATCTTAGTCCGATGCACAAGAATCATGCTCAAGACTACAGCAACAACGCAAAATCCTGACAAGATCATAGAAGTAAGAAAGTAGCATATGGAACCTTCACACTTTGAAGGTTCATTCAGATCCAATATGCCTGAAAAAAATGACCCTCCATTGTGAATGTGGTAATTGTTTCCATGAGCTTGCCTTTCAGCTTCACGGTCATATATGCTGCTTGCAATTAGACCAGAAAAGACAAGTGAACCTGCCGGATTTGCCAGAGTGAGGAAATTGTACAAAGCCCCGAATTTTTTCAAACCAAACAACTCGGAGGCAGCAGCTGGCACAATTGCCCAAGGAGCTCCATAGCCGAGCCCAATCAACAGGGTACCAATATACATCGCCCCGGGCCATCCAAACGCAAAGAAGACATGCCCAACTGCCATAACAAGTTGAGCAATGGCCATTGCCACTGGCCTTGGATAAGCATAGTCCCTGGTGATATTAGTTAGACAAGGGATAAGAATGAGTCAAGATCAAAATCTGCATTAAAATACGAAATTAGTTTTTACCTGACAATAATCTCAGAGAAGTAACCCCCACCAACACGGCCAAGGAAGTTCCAAATGCTAATCATAGACACAAATATATGTGTATTATCATACCCTAGAGACTGGCTCATCTGACCAAGGTTATCAATCACTGTCAGTCCAGAACCAGATCCCAATAGAAGTGAGAAAAAGATAAGCCAAAAGTCTGCCTTGATCAATGCTTGCATCAAGGTGAAATCCTCACCCCTGTGTGGACCTCTCCTCCTCTTAACCCTCACTGCTCCTTCTGCAGCTGCTTGGAACAGTTTTGCTTGCAGTTGTGCAATCCGTTATTGTCTCTCTGATGCTGGTAACAAATCTACTTCCTTGGGTTTTTCATCTTCAACCTCGCTGAATATTAACTCAGGGGTCTCCTGCCCAGATTTGCCAGGTTCTTGTTTCGGTGGCTCGGGTAGAAGGGGCTCTTCTGCTGGACCTCTTGGATCAAGGAAAAAACTCAATGACACAGGAATCACAATAGGAATCAAAAGGAGGACAAACAAAACTATTGTAAAAATTACAACCACGATGCGACTCAAATCAACTAGATCTTCAAGAAGCATAACCCCCATCAAGTATGCAGCTAGTAGAAGGCAGACACTATATACAGATGTAAAACTTGTTCCATCTGATGGTCGAACTTGTCTGTGACCTCCAACAGGTCTGACAATGAACATTAGAGCAAGGACTACCATTGCAGGCCCGACTGCAACCATAAAAATGAGAGATGCATGATCAGGGGAATGGATCATTGTATATATTTGGGTCAAAATTGCACCACTTAATCCTGCAAAGCCTTTTAGTATTCCCACAACAGGACCACGGCTCTTTGGAAAGTTTTGCACACAAGAAACTAGAGCAGCTGTGTTGATGTAGGTTTCGCCATTGTTCCCTATAAATATAAGAATGCACATCTGCATAGGGATACAAATTAGATTGTATATATTTGGGTCGAAATTGCACCACTTAACCCCGCAAGGTACTGTAAAGTTTCAATAAATTCTTGGACCAAAACAGCATGCACATGAGAAGATGAAAGAACTCATTAGGCAAAAGTTACTTTGGCAGACAGGAATAGCAGAAGCGATTGTGGCAGCAAGAATGTATCAGCCTGATTCCAAAGAATATATTCCAGTCAAACCAATATCACTAAGTTCAGTGTTATTTAAAGCATTCACGTTTTTTCTTTCCAATATGACATTTTCATTTTGTCTTGAATTTCTATGTTAAATAGCTCCTCCTAGATCACCAGCCATGTCCTCTCTCTATGTCAATTCTCATCATCATACCATCCTTTCCTAAGAAATGAGATGACAGAAACACATATTCTGTTAACATATTAATGCGATGATCATTAAGCTGGTCCAAAACATGGAGAAGCCAGTTCAACTTCAAATTCTACAGTAAATCTGTGATTTCTATAAGACATTTTCCCAAAAGGTATAGAGATCACGTTTATATATGTTTTCCAAGAAAGCAATTGATTTCATAAAATAGAAGACCCAAGAGAGATACTTTCAGACTGGGAGAGGGGGAATAAAAAAAAGATAGTAATCTGTTGGTTTCAAAAGTTTAGCAGCCTATATGCATGATTGATTGAACCACCGCTTGCGTTTTGGTTTGGCAACATCTAATCGCCAACAAATGCCATGATACTTCCTGTTAAACAGATTCAATAAATTTATATTTTGGCAGCGCACACAAGTTTCCAGGTCTATAGGTTATATGTATTTTGCATAATTTGGTCCCACGAGTCAAAATTCCAGATGATAGTTGAGAGCATAAAAGAATATGCCCACAAATCCATTAAAATCACACCATAAATTGTAAACCTTTTAATATCTTATAGACCACTATCATGCATGAGCCATTACGAGAAAGAAAAACACAAAACGAAAAAGAAGGGCGAGGAAGGAAGGATCCAATGCTGTAGAACTTCATCAAATATCATAAATCTCTGCGAGACCAATTTGAACAGATGAAACATAAAAAATTTAAAAGCAACAGGGAGAAAAGAAAGGGTTTGCAGTTCCTTTGATAACGGGATTTCCAATAACAACAGAGATAAAGTCAAAACCAATAGCGATCAAACGTGCAAAATCCCCACCCTCAACAATCCACCATACGAGTCAAAATTATGTGCACGAACAGAAGAAGAAGAAATTGAACGCAGGAGATCCATTTCCAGCTAAATTAAGTATAAAAAAGTTCCTAATTTAACAAAAATGGACCAACCAAATCATCAACTTTAAGGCCATATCAGATGATAAACCACAATAAAAGTGAAAAGATCAATAGACACTCACAGCCCATAATGGCAAAACAGGAGCTCTGCCTGTTACCACAAGCCAAACCCAACCGTATCCAACAAGATTCTGCAAAGCACCAACTAACAAAGCACCCCATAAAGGCAAGATTTCTGATAAACTACCGGCCAAGAAACCAACACTACCACCAAGATCTTTAGCAACACCTAAACTTGCAAGCTGCCTTTGATTGTAGTTCAGTGAGCTCTTTATAACAGGTGATATGCTACCAAATAAATAACCAATTCCTGCACATGATTGTATCCACATTGCAGCAACAAAAACTAGCCATCTATTATTGATGAACCCAGAAAATCTATCTGGCAACTTGCCCATCATCACAACAACAACAACAACAACAAAAAAGTCTGTTTCTTGATTTTGTGGTTTCTAGCTAAATGAAAGGAGCTGAAATAAAAATACATATAAATAAAAACAATTTTTAAAAAACACACACATTAATCTAGGATTATAATTAATAAATAAAATTGATGATAAAATATCACAACCGCTAATAACAACAGTAAATATTTACAAACGCTATTATTATTATTATTATTATTATTATTAGCAGTTGCTAAATAAAATTGTATTTTTCAACAACAATTGAGTTAAAATATAGTATTTTCTAAATACTTTTATTTTGTTTGCTGTATCTTAATTTTTTTGTTTTTATTTTTATCAAATTACGCTAGTTGATATGAGACTCGTTGTAAAGTTAGATCTGTCTTGTCCTCGCGCCGAGTGATTTGTCGGTTCTCCATAAACATGTCAAACATGTTGATAGCCTTGCACAAAAGGATAAAATATCATTTTGTGGCAGATAAGGATCATCAAGTTATCATCAGCCAATGATCTCTGCTGTAATGAAAAGCACTCTTCATCCCATCTTCTTCCTTCTTCCTCTCAATATATGTAAAATAGCTTACGTATCCATCTTATATTATTATGGGAATCTCGTATTTTTCTAAACATAAAAGAAATTTATATCTCCGCAGAATTTTTAGTAACGAAATTAAACTTAAAAAATACAAGCATTTTGAACCGAATTTCCATAAACAATTTATTATTTTTAGATTAAATACATAATAATTAAAAATAAATTTATTAAAATTTAAACAAAAAATCATAATAATATTCAAAAATTATATCAAAACTAAAAAGTAGGTGAATTCAGTAAATTTTGTTTAGAGTATAAAAAATAAAATAAAAAAAACTTTTAAAGGATCTGGCCTCCACACACTTAGATTATGGATGAAATGTCATTGTTGTCTATCACAATTTTCAACAAAAATACGAGTGTGCATACGGAAATATGAAATTCATGTTTATTTTTGTATTTTAGAGATTTTTTGGAAAACAATATTCTTTTTATTTTTGTTTTAAATTAATATTTTTTTTTTAGTATTTCAGATATGTTAATATTAAAAATAATTTTTAAAAAATAAAAAAATATATTATTTTAATATATTTTTTAATAAAAAATATTTTAAAAAACAATCCCAACCGACTTTGAAGCTAGAAGTGATGAATTACGGGATCAGTTGAAGAGGTTTGTTCTACAACTGGAAATTATTAATCCCAAGCTTTATTATGATGCCTCTAGAGAGTACCCTTCCAACATGAATCACATTTGGTATTTTACTATTCAATGCACATGTGCTCCGCTGTGGTAGGACTAGAAGGTATTTTCAAACATAAGGCGTCTGTGTCATAGATGCACCTTACAATATCATGATTTCTTTTTTTATTTAGGTACAATATTATTTATTTCTATATGCAAGTTTTTTTCCTAATACTTTTAGTTATTAGGTATTCTCGATGCCCTTAGATCCCCTGATAGTAATTATGATTGTTCTCCTAGTGAGTTCTTACCATGCTCCAACTACTTTACCGAGCCCCCCTACCTTAAATTGGAGGCGAAGTTTGATTCAACAAAACTGTAAGAATATGAATCGGGTCTTAATGGGCTTCCATTAAAATTGTAAGAACAAGGATTAGAGATGGAATGATCCAATATGAGACTCAATGATCACATTGATCCATTAATAATATGGTTTAACCGAATTGCAAGTATATATCTATAAACATCATTATTGTGAAGTTGAAAGTACTCATCACATGGCCTTTAAATTAAAAAATTCCAAGTATATAGTATAATTTTAGGTGGAGGTATAATTTTTCTAGTTGGAGTGCATTTGATGAGGTAAGAACGTGTGAATCTGAATAGCTTGATTCTCTAACCTTCGCTTTTCCTAGTCATCATTACAGCTCGTGCCTTCTTCTCAAAGCAATACCTCGCCTTTATAATACCATTTTCACCATGATTATTGCCATCGTCTCCCAGAGTGCGAATTGAGAGACTCGCACGGCAAGGAAAGCAAGGGAGAAGATGTCGGATTGGGGGCCTGTATTTGTGGCGGTGGTGCTATTTATACTCTTAACACCAGGTTTGCTGATTCAGATGCCGGGTCATCACCGATTCATAGAATTTGGCAACTTCAAGACTAGCGGAGTTTCCATACTGGTTCACTCCATCCTCTACTTCGCTCTCATTTGCATCTTCTTGCTTGCTGTTGGTGTCCACATGTATGTTGGTTCATAGCCCTCGATTGCGGATCTGCTTTTGACACAGAGATGTGACGCCTAGTTATAACATGTTGTAATAAATCTGCTCTTTTTTTTTTTTTTGGGTTTTTGTTTCAAGTAAATGTTCTTTTAACTTGATTCGTGTGGCAAATATTTGTACTTAATCCATTGAAAAGATGTAATGGAGTTCTATGTGTGCTTTGTGGTTGCAAGTTGGAATTCCTAACTGAATCAATTACAGACGAGCCTGGATATACACGCAATAGGCACCAAGTTCTGCGTTACCTGTCACTCTTTAAGTGTTGCTAGTGAATAGCGATTTCATAAACTTAATTGAAAGAGAAGCAGAAAATTAGGTTGAAGATGCAAGGGGGTGGGAATTTTAGTCACGGTTAAATCAGGGAAAAAATCTCAGAGAAAACTAAAACATAAAATTTTCTAGATTTATGGCTAAAAATATAAGTTGTTGAAGGAGTTGAAAATAAAATTCCTTACCGGAGCCTGAGCCGGAGCCCCTGCCAGCCCTCCTGGTTCCGCCACCATGAAGATGACTAGGGGTAACTTGAATGAGAGTGGATTGAAAGGGTTGGAGGTTTTGCAATCTTTGCACAAACACGATTATTGGATAGAGACACTGAAGGAGAGAGACTGAAGGATCGCCTGGCTAGAAACGATATAGGAATTTTTGACACTGAAGGAGAGAGACTAAAAATTCCATACCAATTTTTTTTCATGCCACGTGTTGTTTATATTTAACAAAACACTAAATCACTGTAACACATTCATAAAAAAAAAAAAAAAAACAAAAAAAACACACTAAATCACAGTAACACATTCATAAAACAAGTTTTTTTTTATATATATTTTTCAATGTTATCTCTCCAACAAATTAACCCATTTTTATTTATTTATTTCTCAATTTTATCTTTTATTATTTAAGAATTAGACTTTATAATTTTTTTCAATTTGTTTTATATAAGATTATTTTGGTCTCATGAATTTAATTGGTTTTCTTAATTTCAACTCTTAACATTGAATTCGGTGAAATTGAGTTTTATAATTTTTTTTAATTTTTTTATGAAGTTATCATGATCTCATAACTCAAGTCGCAGATTTGATAAGTTAAATCAGGTTAGTTCAGGTCATTTTTTGTCAATTTTTAATTGATTTTTCTCAATCTCGTCCAATAAACATTAGATGATGTAAGAATTTGGCTTTATAATTTTTTTTATTTGCTTTCTATGAATTATCCTGCTCTTATGACCTAGGTCACGGGTTTGACAGGTTAACCCGAGTTGGCTCGAGTTTTTTTTAATAATTTTTTAATTGATTTTTCTTTTCAATTTCATCCTTCAACATTATGTTAATTCAAAATTGAGTTTCATAATTTATTTCGATTTGTTTTTTACTTATGATCTAAGTCATGGATTTGACAGGTTAACTCATTAGGTCAATTCAATTAATATGTCATTGTCTTCATATTTCAAGAAAAAATATTTATCTAATATGTCATCATTTCAATATTTAAAAAAGATATCATCTAATATGTATCGGATTTTGAGTTCATGATTAATTTCTTTAATAGAAAACACGTTAGCAATGCCTAAATAATTTTTTTACCTTAAAAAATATTTAATTTGACCTATAATATAGCATAGACTAATGATCAGTGTTATTTATGCATCGCGTGAGGACCTAATTATTCCATGACTTGCTTTAAAAATTGCAACTTTAGTATTAGTTCAAATGGCAACAAGATGAATATGTGAAGTGTTAGATCCTTTTTGTTGATGTATTATCTATTTGAGCATCTTTAATGTTCACTAGATATTATAACCATAACCTATCAGGGAATATATGCTTTATAGCCAATTAGTTGATTACACGTGACACTGATTTTATTTATACAAAATATATTTATTATTTATAAAGCTATTCTTTATCTTTAATATTTATTTATATTTGTTTAAGGAATCTAAAGTAAAGATTAAGTTCTTAAAACAACATTGTTTTGCAAAGAGAAATTTAAAGTTGTTATAATTATGAGATTTTTATTACATAAAAGCATTGTTCCTAAATGTTCATGGTTGATGCTCTATTGAGACTGTATATTAATTGGAGTTGTGTAGAATGATACATATTATATATTTTTTCTTTATGATAGGAAACAATTGTTTTCATAAGTTGAGGTGTATAGAATACCTAGAACTAACATTTAGATGTTTGTTAGATGTCATGTGTATTGAACTGACTTGCATGAATTGTATACGAAGAGATCATATATGTCTATGGAAATGCTCATATGACAATTGTGTAAGTGATTTTTAAACTTGAGATCATTAAGTTATCCTATATAGAGAATATTATGTTTTAATTCTGACTACATATTGTTCTGATCAAGGGTGATAAACAGGTAGATATATATTGAGTATATCATGAAATATATGAAAGATTTGTGTGATCAAGAGATGATTAATCATTCTATGTGAATTAGGAAAAGTGTTCTAGCTGTTATCGAATAAATATTGATTGTGAAATCCTTACGCAAGGTGAACTAAAATTTAAAAAGAGTTTTAAATCTTATTAAAATAATCAATGACTATAGTGTTGAGAATAAATATACTACATATTATAATGCCTAAATCAAAACATTTGATCACTAAAAGGTTAAGTCAAACCACATATGACTTTGCTAATATTTAAGAGATCATGACACAATACTAGATGATGTACTTGGTCTTGAAATATAAATCAATCAATTGTTGAATTGATATTAATTAAATTATTTAATTTATTTAATTCTATTTTCATTATGATTATAATTTATATTTGAACCAACTTATTAGGAATCTAATGAGTTATAGATATTAAAAATCATTGTTCATTAATTAAATTGGGATGATAAATCAAGTGTGACATGATTGTGAATAAGTTTTAGAAATTGAGGATTAAAATGTAATTAATACAATGGACTACAACTCTAGACTTAAAAAAATCAAGTAGGGATTTCAATGAATAAATTTCTAAAATTATCTTGAAATAATAAATGTAATATTATTCAAGAAAAAAATTGATCTTTTTTTCATTTATATAATTATTACGTTTTCTTATAAATAGAAAGTTATGCCTTATTTTTTTTAAAGTAAGAACTGGTGTGATCAAGTAGAGAAGTATGTTACAAAGCATACAGTGTGTTAGAGAGTTGTACAAATATTACAGAATATACGGTACAATTGAAATTACAATAAAAAAGCTGGTATTTAAAAGCGTAACAACCTTTTTTTTTTAGAGTTTTAAAATATTTTTTATTCATGATTCGTGACAAAATAGTTGGATGATTTATAATTTTCGAGAACATAATTTTAAAGAATTAGACCGAAGATAAAAAATCAGATTTTTTATGACTTAAACCTCCACTACTCTAAATTGTCTGATAGTATTCTTATGACTCTAGGAAAAAAAAATTTATATCATTTGTGCTGTGTCTAATTCAGAAAACCCCACATAACCTACCTACCAGTTCTAGGATCAAGCTGATGATTCTGTTAAATGGAGATCAAACTGGTATGGTTGCAGAGAACCAGACAGTGCGTTTTCAGCATCATGTTTTCTAAAAGTGCTTCAAAATGTCAAATACTTTAATTCCCTCTTGGCCACTTCCATTTTGTCGAGATCTACAATCACCATTTTCTAATGAAAAAGTAATCTTGACTTGACTATAGTAATTTTGCAGTAATTAAGCTGCTCTTGCTTTCCTACAGGATAATCATGATGCTGAACACCATCCTGTACACAAGTAATCTCTCTTTTTTTTTTCAATTCAAAGAGCTGGCAGGGATGGCTACAGGCATAAGAACAAAAGAAACCACAGAGATTCTGTACCCCTTGGCAAAATTCAGATTTCATATGGTGCGCGACATGATGCTAATTAAAAAGAGAAGAGCAACCTGATTTTATAATCCTAGTAGAGCAGAAAGAGAACTAAAACACCGCCGGCAGACTAGACATAAAGGTGGACGTGAAGAATAACGAGAAACAGAACAAGAAGCAGACCGTAGATAACCAAATGAACAAATATGGCAGCTAGACTCGTCTTCATATTCATGAAATCAAGTGGTCGTTCCTTCCCTGGCATTTGAAAGACCAAACCTGGAGACAGGAACGCAAACAAAGCAGCAGCTATGAGAGAAGCAGCCCAGTCGTTCATCCTAAGCGTCAAGAAATCTCCCAACCTTCCTTCTTTTGAGCTCTTGGTGCCTCAACTCTTAAGAGTAGGAGGAGCTAGGGGAATTAAGCAAAGGTTAAAGGCTTTGGTTACTATAATAATGTACATGCTCCTTGCAGCTCCTCGAGAGGGGCAATGGGGTCCTTGCTTTAGGGAATAGGATTCCCATGAACTTAGGGCATGGACTATCCTTTCAATCACCCACTTTGTAAGCTTTTTTGAACTAGTTGCTGGATAAGGGAGAGCATCATTTTCTATTGATGTCAAGGCTGATTGATTGTAATCAATGGCAGGACCAAGTGGCAGTATGGTTACCCGCACCATCACCGTTCATTACAGTACTAGAATTCCACTAGGTTACAAGCTTTTCTAAAAGAAGCTTACCTTGAGGAATAATCAAAGCGTGTGTAGGTCCATTCTCTTGCTTCGACCGAGGTAGTCATTATTTCAACCTTTCGGCAGAATGTTTGATATTAAAAATTATTAAATTTATGTTTTTTTTAATAATTTTAATATTAAAAATAAAATAATAAAATTAAAAAACACACATAATTCTTTTCATTATCTTCTAACGCACATTACCTCAAAAATTGCTTACTTTATCGCTGTTTTGATGGCTTTTATTTCACCTTCAGGAACATTAACAATCTTTAATACTATATTCCTGTAAAAATAAAAATACAAATTTAATTTTTACAAAACACATTTATTAAAAAAAAATAACCATAAATTCCGAACAAAATTAATCTCATTCTTTAGATAAAGATACCCGAATAAAAAAAACAATCTCCAATGCCATTGATTATCTATATTTAAGTTATAAACAGGTATGGGCTTGGTCTTTTCTTCTGAAGATTCCTTACCTCCTAAAAAATATCCACCAATCTTTATATATATATATATATATAAAAGAAGAAAAGAAAAGGAGGAGACAGTCGTTCCTTCTTGTGTGACGTGCACCAACCCAAAGACCCACACTGTTTTTCTTGTTATTTAACTAAGCTGTGCTCGTTATTTAGGGCTTGATAAGTTTGTAAATTCTAGCATTTGATTCTCATATTGAGATAAGAAAAAGAAAAATAATGAGAGAGAGGAGAGATGTCATTTTGTAATATAAGATTTTATCTTAAGATTATATTAAAATAAACTTATTTTATATTTATTTCTTTAATCAATTATTTTTTTTATTTTTTCTCATCTAATAAACAACAAGATTCTCATTTAACAAAGGCTTGGAAGCACGTCGGCTTATAACCAAAGACCACAATGTTCTCTTCAAGTTCCCATACCCCAAGTGTCAAACTGAAAGCTTGGTAGAGAGAGAGAGAGAAAACTCTTCACTTCCATCCTTATCGCCATAGCCTCGCGCCTTCAAGATAAGCTTTTAACCTAGTTATCTCCTCTATTAAAAACTACCAAAGAACCGAAAATCCCCATAATTGTATTTTTTTTTCTTTATCCTTTGGAGCTGCATAAAATGGCAGACTGGGGGCCAGTGTTGATAGGGGTGGTGCTGTTTGTGTTGCTTACACCAGGTCTTTTGTTTCAGTTACCAGGTAACAGCAAACAAGTGGAGTTCGGGAGTTTGAAGACGAATGGCATGGCTGTAGCTGTGCATACTCTCATCTTTTTCGCTGCCTATGCTGTTCTCATCTTGGCTGTTCATGTTCACATCTATACTGGCTGATTAGTCATATTGTACTGGTAAGCTTTGTTTGACAAAGTTGTTGCTGGATGGTGGAGATCTCTTTATGCTTGTGCCCATTTTTTCCCTCTCGTTTTTATTTTGTTTTTCTTTCTTTCTTGGTGGGAAAAGAAAGATGGTCATTTATAGTTGTGGATCATGATTTAATAGAACCTTGGCTGCTAATTTGAATCAGAGAAATGGAGCACTGATGTTTTAGTACTGGATTGGCTGACCAGTGCTGTCATTTCCACATTAGTGGGACCCGCTGTTAAGTAGTAGGTATGGAAGGTGAAAGATTCATCTTAGTCAGTACATAGAAATCCTCTATCGTTTTGTTGTTGTGGAGATTTCAAGTTTAAAGGCTCATAATTAGCATCTTAAGGCTCAATGAAGACTATGGCAACAGTTTAAATGCTCGAGGGTTCTTGTTAAAGAAAAAAAGAAAAGGGAAATGCTAAATGGTGCTGTTGTATTTGTTGCCCAGCTAGAATATGTATTATTCATTAACAGAAGTACCCATCACTTTATTCTATGATATATTGAGACATAAATAATCAATAGGACAAAGAGGAACATTACTAGGATCAAGCATCATGTCAACCATGCTAAAAAAACCTCAAGGTTTCGCGTTTAAAACTATACTGAACACGAGGCAAAGAAGATTAGGAAACAGTAATGCTAATACAGAAGAAAAGAAAGAAGAAACTCATGTATAAGAAGGAAATGGAAGAAAACAATAGTATATAGAACTATAAAAGTGGCCTTCGCCTAGGCTGTTTCTGATTGATTACTGATCATTCCCACTTAAAGAAGGGAATTTTCTAATCAGTTGGCATGTATGTGAACACCTATTGCGATGATCAGGATGGTGATTATGCAAAAGTATATAACAGCATGAACTAGAATGGAAATCCCACTTGTGTACATGTTCCCAAATTCTACTACTCTTGTTCTTGCTGGTAGCTGGAACAATAGCCCTGGTGACAGGACAATGAACAAAACCACTGCAACAACAACCGGTCCCCAATCGGCCCTCATCTCTCTCAACGTGGATTGAGGTTTAAAACTTCAGAGTATTGCTTGAAGCTGGTTTGGTCACAAAAGATAATGATGTGGGTTTAAATATGGAGGAGGACGAATAAGTCTAATTTTCTTGGTGACGAAGGAGGTGGGGATGCGAAACTTATTGAGAAAGAAGATAGTTGGGTTATGAAGGGAGGAAAGGTATGCTTTTGTAGTGGGTTTTCTTTATGAAGTCGAAAAGAAACAAGTTTTCTTTCACCGCCATCTAATAATTGCTCCCTTATAGGCTTCTTTTTGCCTGCTTTACAGATTGATGAAGATAAGCCTTGGAAAAAAAACATAAAATAAACAATCAGGCAGGCAGGTGCATGTGTAAAGGTCTTGAAATGCTTGGTTGTCTCGTTTATCTTTCTTATGCAAGGCATGCAGCAGTCTCCTTGATCGCTATTCTGAA
>Ga0325404_1000550_pt1 | contig 37760 bp, 31 predicted proteins | sample PopdelMetagenome_18_FD_205664 | JGI IMG/M metagenome (GOLD analysis project Ga0325404, IMG submission 205664) | Populus deltoides microbial communities from Bellville, Georgia, United States - Xylem-Control-R1 | ecosystem: Host-associated > Plants > Phyllosphere > Stem > Wood/Secondary xylem...
AACAAACCGAAACAGACAAGAAACAAGAGAGTAAAAATCTGACAGAGAGGACTTGGAAGCAAACATGAACACGCTGCTTGGACTCAGCAACTAACCATATCCAAGCAGCAAGGCAAATTAACAAAGACAACTAGCTAACTAGCTAACTAGCTAAGAGAGAGGCCTTGGAGGCGAGAAGATTACTGCTCCTGTGTGTTCCATATCTGGCGAATGGAGTCTGGGATAGGGCGCTTGTTGATGTTGTTCAAGTGAAGCCCGAATGAGATGAATAATGTCTGCACTTACTTCTTCCTGCTGAGGGTGGGAGATGCTGCTGAAAATTCTGTTGTTCCTTTCAAACCAAAGGAAATAAACCGTGGCGGAGAGAATAAAGCTTGCTAGAATGTGTGTTGCTTCAATACAGCTCATTTCAATACTTGAAGGAAAATTGTAAGAACAAACTGCAGAAATAAAAGCTTCTTGGCATGCACGGTGTTGGATGATAGGTGTTCTTGTTTGATCGAGGGGGTCATGAGTGTGTTGAAATTAATCATAAAATTATGATTTTAAAATGTTTAGAAGTTATCATTTAATATCATAGTCACTAAAAATTTATTAATATGCAAGAATCTGAATAAAAAAACTAATTATACATAAAAAAGATGCACCATACGAGACCCTGTAAACTAATTGTGCATATTTTTTTGGTAAAGAAAAAGTAACAGCTAAAGTAATTTGTTCATACTTTAACAATAAAATGCACGCAAAAATTACTGTAAGGAAATGTATTCCCTTTCCTCTCTGGGCTTTGTCAAAATTACTAGAGAAACACTAAAACCACTAAAACAAATACTTTAAGGCAGAGATGAATCGTACGAGACCCTGTAAAGTTCACTCCTGCAAACGCCAGATCCCAGCGCATGAAAGGGTTGCTCATGTCGTACCTTGATGCCCTCAACTTTTTGTCTTTTGAGGATTTTCCAGTGCATTGATCTGAACAAAATGGTTTTGGTTCCAGATATATATGCCACAAGTAATAAAAATATTAATTTTCAACAGCTAGCAGATACTGATAATTCCCTAAACCACTAAAACCTTCTTTTATAAATAGTGAAGACAAGTCTTTTGTGCCTGCATTTAAAAATTTCAGCTTCCTAGTTTCTTTTCTTTAAGTTTAAATCTTTTTTCTAATCTAAAATATTTCAACATTAAATTTATGTTTTTTTCGCATTTCTTTTCTTTTCTCAACGGCTTTTTTAGTTTAATTGCTTTAAGTGATGTAATTAAACATCACGGTGACGACGCTCTTGCTTCTGTTATTGCAATTGGAACTATGATTTGATTATTTGGTTTTTTAGGTTTAGTTATGATTAACATCGTTAATCAGTTATCTTATAATGAAAAAAAAGTTATTGCAAACAATCAATCAATTAATGCAAACACCGATGGAATTAAAGGTCGGGCACGTAAATTTTATAACAATATTTGTTATATGTTTGGGTTTTATTCAGTTGTTATGATGCTACTATGTAAATCATGTTTTAGCTTTGTTATTACGATGGGAGTAGGTATTGAATTGTCTGTTTATATTGGTCATGAAATCAATGACCAATATCACTACCCATTTTACTTAGCAATTTATGGTGGTCTTTGTCTGTTTATAGCCATAGCTAAAATTCATTAATGGTATAAAGAGAGGCTAGAGATAAAAGAGCGGGAGCAAAGACCTCAGCCTACAGTCCAACAGAGGGGACAACATGCTTGAAAAAGGAATAGTGAAGGCTAGAAAAATTTATTTATGTATTTTTCATTTTAATTTAACAGTAACTTTGTTAATATATTATGTTCATTGGATAATATTTAGTTTTTTGTATGTTAATTCAATACTGTACTGTAGTTGTTGAATATTTATTTAGTTTAACTCGGTATTATTCAATCAGCAGTGCCAATATAGAGGCTTCTTGAATTCGAGTATTACAGCAATGTGGAAGCTGTAAGATGTTTATGTATTTAGTTTTAACTCTTTAACTTGTGGTTTGGAAATACAGAGGTTGTTGCGAACCAGGAAGAACAGTAGCGGGAAAAAGGTTATTCAAACCAAAAGAGCATTGATTAAACAATGCAAATACTGATGGAATTAAAGGTCAGGCACGTAAATTTTATAACAATATTATGATCAAATATGTGTTAAAAGTGGTGGTAAATGTTGTCACCCTTCTTATTTCAACTATACTTATTATTTTTCTTTCACATTCCAGAATATATAAGGTTAAGAATGTGAAAAAAAACCTTACAAATCATCCTATGATATTTTTATTTTGTAGGCTTTTTATATGTCTGAGGTTTTATTCAGTTGTTATGATGCTACTATGTGAATTAGGTTTTGGCTTTGTTATTATGATAGGAGTAGGTATTGAATTGTTTGTCCATATTGGTCATGAAATCAATGACCAATATCACTACCCATTTTACTTAGCAATTCATGTTGGTCTCTGTCTGTTTATAGCCAGAGCTACAATTCATTACTCGTATAATGAGAGGCTAGAGATAAAAGAGCAGGAGCAAAGACCTCAGCCTACAGTCCGACAGAGGGCACAACATGCTTAAAAGAGGAATAATGAAGGCCAGGAAAATTTATTTATGCATTTTTCATTTTAATTTAACAGTAGCATTGTTAATGTATTATGTTCATTGGATAATATTTAGTTTTTAGTATGTTAATTCAGTACTGTACTGTTATTGTTGAATATTCATTTAGTTTAACTCGGTATTATTCAATCAGCAGTGCCTATATAGAGGCTTATTGAATTCGAGTATTACATCAATGTGGATGCTGTAAGATGTTTATGTATTTAGTTTTAACTCTTTAACTTGTGGTTTGAAAATAAAGAGGCTGTTGCGAACCAGGAAGAATAGTAGCGGGAAAAGGATATTCAAACTAAAAGAGCATTGATTAAACAATGGCTTTCTCAATAACGCTCAACCTACCCTTCAGCTTTCACACACCGTTTAAATAAAACCACTGTAGTACTAGTCTTGTGTTTTTAATTCTGTTAGTTGTTACTATTAAGTCTCGTGTGACTAGTCTAACAAAATCTAGAATCTTCTCTCCGCTACTATATTTGTAGCAATTTATGTAATAGAGGGAAATATCAAATGCAATATAATTATCATGTTTCTCCCATTCTATTCCCTCTTCTCTTTCCTCATCTCCCTTCCTCGTTCCCCTGTTGTTCTTCGTACTCTTATGTTAGCTGGGAAGGCCATTGCCACCCTAACAAATCAATTGGATTTTCTTCTCATTAGTTCTCTTAAGATTCAGCTTGCAATAAGTGGTATCAGAGTCACTAATCTTCGGACTTCAGCTATGGCACTAGACACGAGGTCCTAAGATCTTAAGAAGTTGGAGTATTCCTTCGATGTTGCAAACAAGGAACAATCAATGCGACATAAACAAGTTTTAACGTTGTTGGAGACCTATAGATACCTATTACACACTACCAGATTGACTCAAGATACTAAGATCGAGAAGCTCAAGGAACTCATCAACGTAATATCTTACACAAAGGATATAAATGAGCACAATGGAGCGTAGCCATATGAAGGGTTACTAGGACATTCACCTTAGAGGTTCTACTTCGAAAACAAGCTGTTTTGGTGAAGAGGGGCAACCTTTCTATAAGGTACATAAACCCAGAAGAGATTTTCATGTTTTGATGGGGAAGATGTTCACAAATAGATGTATAAATATAATCAATATTTTGACATCAAAGAAATTAAAAAGAGTAGAAAAGGTTAAGCTAGCTTCTTTTTATTTAGATGGAATGGTTTTATACTGGCATCAAAACTTTACACGAAGTCTCGGGGGTCGGGACGTTACTTGGGAAGAATATATTGAGGCTTTATGTGGCTAGTTTCGTGGTCAACAAGATCCGCTTAAAGAGCTGATGGAGTTAAGGCAGACCGACAACTTGAAGGTATATATTCAAAATTTTAATATACTCTGGAACAAGGCCGACATTAATGAGAAATAAGCAATGATGTTTTTTATCGGAGGACTGGAAATAGAAATCATGAATCGAGTTAAAATTTTCGACCCAAAGGCCCTTAAGATAGCCTATAATCTCGTTCGCCTATAAGATAATACTCTGGCTTATAGAAGATCACACTTCCAACCACACCAAACACATCACAAACACACACCCTAAATTCTGCCTCACTCTACCCCTTCCAAGCAAAACACATCTATACCATATTCACGACATTTAGCACCTCAAAACCTTAACACCCTCAAACAACAACAAAATGGCATACTACCCACTCCAACAACACACTCCTTACAAAAACCAGCCAGATCAATACGATATAAAGACCTAGAAGAAAGAAAGGCCAAAGGACTATGCTTTTGGTGTGATGAATGATTTATTCCAGGTCCCTGATGCAAAAATAAGCAATTGTACTCTTTATGCATAATTAAAGATGATAAGGATGTTGTAGACAGAGAAGGTGAAGTAAATATTATTGAACATGACTCTCTTATTCCCTATATTTCTCTCAATGCTCTGAAAGGCACGATGGATTGCCACACGTTAAGAGTAACCGAGAAGGCTGACAAACACCCTCTATACATCTTGATTGATTTTGACAGCACCCATAACTTTCTCAATAGTATGTCTGCCAATAAGCTGCAATGTATAACCACTCCCATCAGAACCTTGGTGGTAGAAATAGAAAATGGAGGTACTATACACTGCTCAGCAATGTGCAGGAATTTTAGATGGAGGAGAGAATTTCATGAAAGATGTATTCATTGTCAATTTAATCAACTGTGACATGGAGTTGGGTATCCAATGGCTAGCAACACTAGGTAATATTATATCTAACTACAAGGATCTCTGGATGTCCTTCAAATGGCACGATCAAGACATATTACTTAAAGGCATCGACTGCAGTAAGGTACAAACCATTGAGATGACACAACTTAACAGCTTGTTGGTAGATAATTACTTAATTGTTACAAGGAATTATTCAAGGAACCTAAGGGACTGCCTCCCATCAGAACTCATGACCATATTATTCATACGAAGAAAGGTGCTCAAGCAATCAACCTTAGACCCTATAGATACTCTAGGGGTGCAAAAAGGCATATTAAAAAAGATGGTGGATGAAATGCTTGAGTCTGAAATCATCCAACAGAGCAACAACCCCTTTGTTTTCCCTGTTGTTTTGGTTAAGAAAAAAGATGGGTCCTAGAGACTCTGTGTTGATTACAGAGCTCTCAATCAACTTACCATCAAGGATAAATTTCCAATATCTCTAGTGGACGAGTTATTAGAAGAGATGATGGGTACAATGGTATTTTTAAAGGTGGACTTACGATTTAGTTACCACCAGATTAGAATGACTCCTCATGATGTGTTCAAGACAGCATTTTGAACTCATAACGACTACTATGAATTCTCGGTAATGTCATTCAGGCTTACCAACACCCCTACCACCTTCTAGAGCTTGATGAATGAAGTATTTGGGAAACATCTAAGGAAGTTTGTGTTAGTATTTTTTGATGATATTTTGATCTACAATAATTCAAAGACCGAACACCTGCAGCACTTGCAAATAGTCTTTGAGTTACTTAAAATGCATCAGTTGGTGGTTAAGAGCAATAAATATGCTTTTGGTATCCCTCAAGTGGAATATTTAGGGCATGTAATCTCCAAAGAGAGAATAGCTACTGATCCTAAAAAGATTCAAGCTGTTATTGACTGGCCTGAACCTCAGAATGTTAAACAGCTACGAGGATTCCTAGGCCTGACTGGTTATTATCGAAAGTTTGTCAAAAACTATAGATCCATTAGCAAGCAACTCACTCAGCTACTAAGGAAGGAATATGCAATCAAAGCCTTCAGAAACCTAAAGAAGGTCATGACACAACCCCCGGTTCTCTCCTTACCTGATCTTAACAAGCCTTTTGTGGTTGAAACAGACACATCAGGATCTGATATAGGTGTTGTACTTATATAGAAGGAACACCCTATCACATTCATCAGCAAAACCTTAGGACCTAGACAACAATCATTATTGACCTATGAAAGAGAAATGTTGGTCATTCTACAAGCAGTTGCCAAATAAAGACACCACCTCTGGGAAGACATTTTACAATCAGAACAGATCACGTTAGCCTCAAGTACCTGCTAGCACAAAAGGTATCCTGCCCCTATTAACACATCTGGCTAGCCAAGCTTTTAGGTTTTGATTACAACATTGAATATAGAAAAGGAAAGGAAAATATTATTGTTGATGCTCTATCCAGGTACACCAGTAGTAAGGTGTTCACCTTTACATTGTCCACCATTTCAACCAACCTGTTAAAGGAAGCAAAGGCATCATGGGCTACAGATAGCACCTTATTAGAGATCATAACCCATCTGGAAAAGGATCTTAGTTTGCATCCACATTATACATGGGTGAATGGGTATATGTATAGGAAAGGCAAACTGGTAGTGGGCAATGACTCCGACCTACAAGGTAAATTAATCTTCATTTATTATGACTCTACCATAGGAGGGCCACTCTGGTGTTATTGTCATGACCAAATGGTTGGGATCATTATTCTATTGGAAGAAACAACAAAAGCACATGAGAGCCTATGTGAGGGAGTGTCACACCTGTCAGAAAAACAAAAGTGAGTCCTAACACCTGGTCTGCTTCAACCTCTCCCTATACCCTAGGCACCTTTCATGGACATCAACATGAATTTCATTGAAGGGCTATCCAATTCAAAAGGAAAAAAAATATTGTTTTGGTCATAGTAGATAGGTTCAATAAGTATGCCCATTTCATTGCTCTATCTCACCCCTATACAGCTGCCACAGTGGTAGATGTTTTCATGAATAACATCTACAAACTACACGACTTACTTGTTTCTATAGTGAGTGACAGAGACCCTAAGTTTCTAAGTAGATTCTGGAAGGACCTATTCGCCTACCAAAGAGTTCAACTATTACATTCTACAGCCTATCATCTCTAAACAGATGGGCAGAAAGAAGTGGTGAACCGGTGCTTAGAATAATATTTGAGATGCATGACAAACAAAACACCAAATTAATGGTCTAGATGGTTACCCTTAGCCGAATGGTGGTACAACACCAGCTATCACTCATCAATCAAGTCTACACCATTTGAAGTTCTATACGGTCAGGTTCCTCCAATCCACATTCCTTACCTGCCTAAGGATTCTAATATAGAAGCTGTTGATAGATAATTAACAAAGAGGGAAGACATGCTCAAGACCATTAAAGACAATCTCAAGCTAGCTCAACACCACATGATCCAACTAGCAAACAAGAAGCGCACTGAATGAATCTTCAAGGTGAGGGACTGGGTTTACTTAAAATTATAGCCCTACAGGTAACAAACGGTGAGCAGAAGGGCTTCACACAAGCTGGCAGCCAAGTACTATGGTCTTTATCAAGTAATTGAATGCATAGAGGCGATAACACACAAACTGAGCCTTCCCAAGTTCGAGCGTTATACACCTAGTGTTCCATATCTCCCAATTAAAGCAACATGCAGGAAATAAGGTAATGCACGACAACTTACTTGCCCAAAACTCAAATCTGGAGTTGCAACCCCAAGCCATTCTTGACAGAAGAATGGTCAAGCACCACAAGCAGATAGATACACAAGTTTTAGTTCACTAGAAGACCTTATCACCATCTAAAGCCACCTAGGAATTTGCTAACGATCTCCTCATGAGGTACCCACGGTTGTTCCTTGAGGACAAAGAAATTTTTTGAAAGGGAAAAGTATTGTTGCGAACCAGGAAGAATGGTAGCGAGAAAAATGATATTCAAATCAAAAGAGCATCGGTGAAATGATGGCGTTCTCAATAACGCATTTTAAATAAATAAAACCATTGCTAGCATTAATCTTGTGTTTTTAATTTTGTTAGTTGTTACAATTATAAGAGTCTCGTGTGACTAAGCTAACAAAATCTAGAATTTCTCTCCGCTACTATATTTGTAGCAATTTACTTAACATAGAGAAATATCAAATGCAATACAATTATCATGTTTCTCCCTTTCTGTTCCATTTTATCTTTCCTCATCTCCCTTACTCATTCCTCTGTTATTCTTCATATTCTTATGTTAGCTGGGAAGGCCACTGCCACCGTAGCAAATCAATTAGATTCTCTTCTAACTGGTTCTCTCAATATTCAGCTTGCAACATAGGCTTTTCTGAGATTTGTTATATGGAAAGTCATTTTTAGTCCAAAAATAAATCAAAGATGGATGAGCTCGAAAGAGACTTGCTGGAGCGAGCTTCACGTTGCCACTCGCCAACTAAGCGATCGTTGCCTTTACGCTGCTTCCAAATGGTAACCTCTACTTTTCTCCTCTCCAGAACCCTAATTATATACAAACAAAAAGAAAACCCCCTTTTCAGTTTACTTTTTATGCTGTTGTTGTTTCCGATCTGGTTTTGTATTTATGTCTATCTGTGTTTTTATTTTGGGGCAAGGGAGCAACTGCTGTGAATCGAACAAGACCCTGCAAAGTTCACTCCTACAAACACCAGATTCCAACGTGGAAGTTGTAGCATTCATTGAAGAAGATTCTGAACTAGTGACATTACCTCTATTGCCTGTTACTGGCATGTCTTATGCATCCACTCCCGTATTGGAAGAAGATGATGTGATCAAAAGATGGTGACTTCTACCTTCTAGCCAAGTCCTATCTTGATTGTCGAGAGCATAAAACGGCTGCTCATGTGCTTCCCTATGGCCATTGCTCGCTAATTGTGATTTTTTTGTGTGTGTAAATTATGGTATATTTCCTCCTTTTATTCAATTGGATCCTTCATGGAGCAATCAATGAAACTTCATGGTTACATTTTTTTTAAGGTACTAGAGAGATGGGCTAGCTAGGATGAAACTTGAACCCAAAATTTATTTCCTATATATGTTTTTTACGAGAGAAATACCCTGCTTGACTGGTGTTAATAATCACATGCTGTGTCTGGAAATTTGATCAAAATGAACCTAGAATGAGGATTAATGAAACAGTTTTTAACTTGTTAATCAAGCTCATAACATCTTAATTATAATTTTAAAGAAAATCATCTATTTCGAGGAAGCTAATCAGGAACGAAGCGTATCAGAGATCAGAAAATCTCGATAATGTTGTCAGATTCCAAACTGTGATTCGCTCTACACAGGAAAACAAATGCATTCAGTAAGCAAAACATGTAATTAAGAGCACAACACGGAGCAGTGTAAGTAATGCAACAAAAAAAAGATAGTTTTAAAATTAAAAACAGTTTACTCGGTAAAATAACTTATTCATGGATATATAAATGGGTTAATTTTAGGTGTATTGGATTTTTTTAAATCGTCCAAAATTAAGGCCCGCAAGACTTGAAAAAAGACCCAAGATCTTGGTGGTCTCTCTCAAGTTTTGAAGGTCACCATGGCCCACTTTTGACTTCAAAATGCCACTTAATATTTCAGCTCCAAACCAAAACATGCAAATGCATCTCTCTCTATAGGTACAAAAGCATCCATACAAACAAAGAGCATATGATAATTGATTTACTTTAATTTACATTAGGCATTTGAGAATGTCCACCTTCACAAGCTGCTGTATGTCAAAACTCAGGTGTCTTTCAGGATGAAAATGACTTGAGATGAGCACTTACCAGTAGAAAGCACAATAATCCATCTTGAAACAATATCACGAAATGGGAATCATCCTTGCATCCTGAGCAATAACTCTCGCAGTAATTATTCCTCTTCAACAATGGCTCTCTACGCTTCTGCAGGTTTTTTTTTCTTTTTTTTTTCTTAACAAGCACTTGATGGTACAAACAAGTATTGAAATGAGTTATATATTGAAGCTATATACCATGCCGGGCTGTGTTTGCTAAAGTTGTGAATAGCTTTGGTAGCGTTTAGATCCTATTTTGAAGTAGAAAAGATGGGAACAATAAGAACGTGTCTCCCAGTGCAGAATCCTCTCTAAAATGATCCCAAAGACGAATTTCTCTGTCTTTGTCTCATTATGACTGTGGGATACGTCATTTTGTAAATGTTAAAATAATATTTATAAATATAGAATGGTTAAAGCACTTCTCTCAATTTTTTCATAATGCTAAGCACACATTCTCTGTGATTTTCTTAGAATGTAAGCACAGATTCAATTACATTTGGATTTTAATCCGAATACAAGAATCGGGTTTCATATATAAGCTTGAAACATTAGAACAATTAAAATATGCTCAATATTCCCCATGGTGTGAAAACCAGTTGACCACATCAACATCCTTTCCGGCTGCTGGAGGAATGCCTTCCATCACCTTCTCTTGGCCCTTTGGATAATAAATTCCAGTCCTCTCATGTGGAACCCAACCATTGCTATCAGTCTCTCCCATGTGGCTCTTATTGTTCCTCACTTCCTCGGCATCCACCTTCATTGTCTCACGTATTGTGTCAGCAGAACTTTTCTTGTGGTAGGTTTTTCGAATCATTGGCCTATATATGTTTTCACAAAGAAATAGTGATGTTGATCAATAAGAAACAGACCAAAACATTAAGATCTAGCCAGCTATATACAAACACTTATTTTTTCAAGAAGATTATTACATGGATCTGATTTATGATCGACTCAAGCTATCAAACCGGCCAGTTCAATATACATTACAAGCTTTGAAGAAAAGAAAAAAAAGGAAAGAAAGAAAGCTGGAAGCCTTACTTGAAAAACATGGAATTCATGGTGTGTGCACCTCCAGCAAATGTCCCAGAAGACATCTCTCTGTCTTTGCCAAGCTCCAAACAATGTGGACGGTTCATGCATCATATACAAGGCATTGGAACATTATATATTCAAAGCAAGAAGGCATGGTGGTGTTATCCATATCTCTCATTTCTATGGAGATTTTGTTTGGGACCATTTCACATACGTCATTGTCTGTTTCAACTGCTAAGCTTCTAGATATCGAAAGAGATGGCTGTTCCTCAAGCAATCATTCATGATCAGTTGGCCTTGTATCCATAGCGTACAATTTCATAATCAATGGTTTATTTTTTACTGGAAAAAGAACACTACGAGTAGACCAATCATATAATCGGATTGAATGTGAAATAAAAGAAAATCTCACAAAATTATTCCAAATCAGAACACTATCATGTCCAATGAAGCCATCATGCAAGCTTTACCCATGCCTGAAAGATTGGTAGCTTTTGGGGACCATTTTTATCCACATTTGGCTGCTTGGTCTTTCATCATCTATCCTGGCCCGCACCAACAAAGATTACCACCTTCCCTGCTCTTCTGACCAAACCCATTGACAGGTCGTGACAATCTGAACCCCACTTGGTTCGGACACAAATATCGTTGCAACAAGGATAAGTTCACATAACCATATTTTCCAGAACATTTGGGTCGTGACCCGGTCCAAGGATAGGGTTGTAAGTTAGGGTGAGTCAATCCGCAAGTTTATAAATTGACCCAGGGTTTCCAGTACTTTTTAATGAAATAATATTGTTTTGAATAATTTTTTTTTTAAAAAAACTGATAAATGAAAAACTAAAATGATAATTTTTGGAACAAAATTTAAAAAAAAATAGCCCCAAGATTGGATTAGTCAAAGTTTGATCAAGTTAACTTCCCGATTAATTCAAAAACAAACAACCCAGTGCTGGCAGGTTCTAGTCGCCTTACTAAGTCTAGCCGGGTTTGATAACTATATATAAAACCATCATAATTTTATTATTGAATGGTATATTTGTTTTTGCGTTTCAAAAGCGTTTTTGAAAAAAATTAAATTTTTTTATTTTTTTACTTTAAATTAATATTTTTTTATATATTTTCAAATTATTTTAATGTACTAATATTAAAAATTATTTTTTAAAAATAAAAAAAATATTATTTTAATATATTTTTAAATAAAAAATAATTTAAAAAACAACTGTTAAAACAATTCAAAACAGCCGCTTAGACTTGCAAAAAGAAAAGCAATGCCTTCCCTGCATTGCTCTATGACCTTGCTAGTCGACAACCAGGCTAATTGCATAACTTACCCTAATATGTAGTGGTTGAGCGGATATGGGTTCAAACCGAATCAAACCAACTTAATTCAGTACAGACATTTCGGTTTATTCAGTTCAGCTAAACTGTTCATCGGAATCCAAGGTATCAGTTACTTCTTCACAATAAAGGTGATCCATGGCGTCGCGGCTAGGCTTTGCTTTATATGTGCTTGTAACTGAACCGCCATCTGCTTCCAGTGATCTTCGCAACAAAATTCCCATACATATATTTTTTTCCTTAAAGAGACAGTGACACTGTGGTAAGACTAATGATTCATTGTCCATAGTTTAAGTGCGACCAGTGTGATAGCTATATGCAGATTAATGTGACAACTGTTTTCTACATTTCCCCTGTGGAGATTAAATTATAATCTTCGTCGAATATATATGATCATGAATCTGGTCATTTTCTAGCATGGCTCAAAAACTTGCCTCCTCGGTCGATGGTCGCCTCAAGAAATATCGCAAACTGTTAGCAAGAACCTGCCAAAGTTGATAAAGCAACACGTTCATAACGAGAACACGAGGGTAGCGTCAACGATAGACTAGTTGGTAGGTTTTAGGCTTCGATATTTCTTACCAGTTGAAGAGGCTTGCTGATGGCTTTACCCTTGTAGCTGACATGAAATTTTGCCTTGGCCAACAACCCCTAGATGCCAAAGTAAGCAATATCAGTGTGGTTGTAATGCTAAGGCTTATTTGTGTTGCGAAATACGAGAAAGATACAGAGGAAAGGAAAGGAAATCCAGAGGTGCAGATGTATGCAGATAAATAATCACCTCAGTGTCAAATTCTCCTGATTCAACAGCAATATTAATGTCAGTGATAGCCTTTACAAGATCCACCAACAATCCTGGGCGATCAGCTGCCTCCACAAAAAGCAAGCTGCCACAGAAATACAGTCGACCCTTTAGCAATTGCTGTTTCACATGCTGAACACTAAAAACAGAAAGTATTGTTCTTTAAGGAGACAAGTGTTTTTCAACTTGTACAAAGCAATCCATAATAAAAACTTGAAAGGATTTTCAGGAGCATAGTTGTGAGAAAAATGTGTATTTACATAGTTATTGTTGCAGTAATAGGGGTTCTCAGGATGGAAAAAGCCCCGTCATATCTCAATAAGAAATCAAAGCAGAAGTTACCTTCGGTCAGGACTATCTTCTTTGACTTTTACACGCGTTGCTATATCCACATCAACCTGAGGAATTGCAGAATAACAGAAATTTTGAGCTATGATTTATAGTTTAGGGCTTAAATCTTCTCTAAATAATTCATAGACGAATCGTTTAACGTTCATCCCTAATGGCATCAGTTTCTTCATGAGGAAACAGAAAGTTGAGGACAAGGGTAACTACAATTACAAATAGCATCTGTGCCACGAAGCTATGACACCCTTTCCCCAACTCTTGGAGTTTGCCGGACAATATTTTACTATAGAGTAAAGCCAACAACTTCAGAAGTTAATAACATATTAAGATGGAATGAACAAAGTGAAACCTGTTTCGGTGGCTCTACTCCAAAGGCAATCCCCATTGCTAACTGAGAACTTGATTCCTGTTTGACAGTCATTAAGTTAAGCATACAAGGAGATGCGCATCTCACAAGAGTAATTCTTTAAAGATACTTAAAGAGAAGAAATGGACATCAAAAAATGATTACCGGGTGATACTGAAGCAAATTATTTATGATTGTCAAACGAATGGCCTCAAGCAGTTCTGGGTCATCAACTTTTCGACCAGTACTACTGAAGAAAAGCTCATAGCAAGGGGCAGTCAGATTTGATGTTAAAAAGCTATTGCAATAACAGAATCATATGGCTCATTGAACAAAAACAATACAAAGTCTGAAACTCGTTTGCACGATCCATGGATTTGATCCTGACGAATATCAAGTTAAGCATATAAAAGAGAACATATTGATAAAAAAAAAAATTCTTCTTTTGTAAGCAAGTGAACATAACATATAGGATGTAACTTACGCTTTAGTGATGGAAAATGTGTTGTGCTTCCCAGAAGAATCCAAAAAGACATTAGCCTTAACAACATTCAGCCCTAGGTTTTTAAGCGCGTTCATCTGTAAGGCATTTAATCATAGTTTGCTCACAATAGTCTGTGTATGCTAACCAGAAGGCAATGATGAGTAATTCAGAACTAAAAGTTTCATAATCAGAAAAATCTGAAGATCCTAAACAAATATGTCAACAGCAAAAGAAAGACAAATCTCATGACTATCTCAGCAAGTATATGACTCCATACCGTATCCAGAAGAGCACCAAGGCGATCTCCGAAGGTTACCTCCACCACGGTCGCATCTGGATCGGCGTCTTGGTCAATTATAACTTTGGGAGTTGGAATTGCATCAGTGTCATGTTGACTTCCATCCTGTTTAAAACACCATTTCATCAATTCAGGAAACAAAGTAATTCACTAGTTCTTATGCTCTAAAATCCCATAAAACAGCAAGAGCTGCTCCACACCTCAATGGTTGGAGCCGATGAAGCTCCTGGAATGATTATTGTCCTGGAAGATGGCAATCTGGCAACAATCATGTATATAATTAGGAGAAAGTACCGTGACAACAAAGGATGATGAAGTAAAGATGTACTTTTATACAAAATCATGACAACGTTTAGCAGCTATCTTTGTAGCTGATGAGTTCTTATTCAGCTATTCCTTTTACCATTCTATTGATAGCAAAAGGTTTAGCAACTAATCCAAGTTAATGAGCCATTAGGAGATTGATACAAGAAGTGAAATTGTGTAATGAGTAGTAATTTTCAAGTGTGGAGGTTTTGTTAGAAACATGAAAAGGGCAAATCTAGCTGCCATTGTTATTAGTAACAGGGGATTCAGGAGATGGCTCTGGCCATTCCTTAAACCACTAGAAAAATTAAAGAGCTTGACATGGAGAGAAAATTATCCAACAAAAATGAAGGAAATCAGTCACATTTAAATGGGTTGTTGCTGTTTTCAACACTCAAGTTCTTAATCAAATCCAACAGAACCATAGAGATAATCCTAAGATCTTTGTTCACAAAAGATTGAAACTTGAGCGTTCAAGCTGAAGCAGTCAAATTCAGAGTCACAGACCATAAACAAGTAATATATATCTATATATATATATATATTACCCAAAACTTTATTACAAGAAAACTTAAAAAGAGGAAACAATGTCTGAAAGTAGGCATACCTTCTTCTTTCCTTGCATAAATAAGGAAGTTGTGTAGGAGCCAAGCCAAAACACAAGGGATTTTCACCAACTTTAACATTATTAAACTGAAATGCAAGATTGGCAAAAGCCAAGGACACAGCCATCTCGATCCTTCTATATCTCTCGTTCTTTCAAGAACAAAAAAAAATGTCTTCCCAGCAAAAACTATAGACGAGAAACCAAAGAAAAACAAGAGCCCAAATGAAAGAACATCGCTAAATCCAAGAAAGACAGAGAGGATTTGAGAAGGAAGGAGGAGTTTAGAAGTTTTGTAATATCAGCCATGAGAAGGAAAAGGGGCATATAATATAAATCCTATCTCTTTATCTTTCTCTCTTTGTGTTTTTTTCTTGCAATTTATCTCTAACGTCCATTCCTCATCTGATCTTCATTTCTTTGTTTTTATTTTATTTTTATTTTTTTACTTGTACTGTATTATTTCTTTTTATTCACGGATAAATGAACTTTATATTCAGTTCAAGAAAAAAAGAATAAAGGTACGTGGTACTTTCTTTTTATCCTCTACTGGGGGGCCATGGGGACAGTCTAACAATAGAGACATTCTTGGTTAACATAGATATCTGAGTCTCCATCAAAGAACTTTCTTACCCAGAAAAGCAAACAAAAAGATAATTTAAGAGTACTTTTTTCTTATCTGTGTTAACCAAGCAACTGGTAGTTTAGAATTTCTTGCAAGATATCTTCAATTGGACGCCCTTCTTTTGGGGGTTTCTTGAAGTTAGAGGAGCTGAAATCTGCACCATTTATGTGTTGCCAAGTGTGAAATAAATAAATGGATATAATTGAAAATGGAAGATAGCACTCTATAGTTCCTTAAATTATTGAAATTCTTTGGGATTTTACCTTATTGGATATTGGCAGCAAGCATGACTTTACCTAGTATTGACTACTTATCCATCTTTAGCTGGTTTGGAATCTGACTATAGTAGAATCCAATGCTTATTATGTGCTGTCAACTCTAGCATGGGCCATGGCTAATGTCATCCTCAATCACTGGAATATCAAGCCAAAATGCTGTGAAATGATTGGGTTGGTAACATTAAATGGGTTCTTACAAAGGATTCCACTAAGCTAAATTCTTTATAACGCAGATCAAAATCAGTCATCAAACTTGCTCATTTCTAGTATTTTAGAAGAGCATGAGCAAAGTTCAAAATGACATAAACAGGGCACAATCCAAGCAACTGACGTGTCGTTCTAATCAATGATATTCTCTTTCTGAAAAAAAATAAAAATGATATTCTCATCATACATGTCTCAGTAGTCAGGAAGAACTTGGAAAAGCAAACCCAAAAAGAAAAAGAAAAGGGATCTACATGATCGTTATCCAGCAATCACCTAAGCAACAAAATCCCTTGAGTACAAGGTAGGGTGTGTTTCTACTGCTATGGGAAAGGTAAAGCTAAGAAGGCTATCATCTTCTATATCCAGGTTCCATCCTGCAGGAAGGGTCATTCAAGCATTCCCATGCACTTAATAACCTTTGTTTCCTCGAATTCTAGCTCTCATGTCCACCTGAAAAAAACATGAGATATGACATGTCAATAAAGGGGAATGTTTGTCTACATTTAACGGATACAAAAAAATTTCCATTCATGATAATTTTATGGGATATTCTTCTTAATGCTTTTATCCATCTAAAAGATATCTTAGAATTAGTAATTGATAATAATCACAGAAGCTTTATTCTTCTTCATTGAATCATTCGGTAATACAATAATCCACACACAGCATATAGGCACATAAATGAATGCACAAGTGTTGAGGCATGGTCATGTACATATTGTCACAGAAGTTAGAATTGCAGTTGGAAACTCAATTCAATTTAGAAATTGAAATTGCCCTTTAACACTTAATAAAGACGGAAAAAGAATATAACTTTCAGATTTAACCCACCAACTGGCAAATGAAGAAATTAATGATAACTAATTGGTTTTTACAATCTTGTCTAGCAATCTCTCACTATAAACCACGGATGAAAATTAGTAATAATTCATAATGTGTATAATTTTACTTCACTTGGTTGATGAACAAACAAGAGAAGTGTTATCGAAAATTCATATAAAATCTCGTATGATATAGTTATATACAATCAATTATCTTCACAATTAACCAAAATAAACCATCACCATTTGAACTCAACACCTGCTGTTTACTTTACTCAGATCTTCTATACTCTAATCAACAAAATCTTCTACTGATACTTTAATTGTACTGTAATGCTAGAACTTTTGAGTTAAGGAATATGTGAAAACAGAACCCATAACTCAATGCAACATTGCTCAGAATCAAATTATAACTCATTGCAGTCAGAGCACAAAGAAAACTTAAAAATCATCTCGAAAAAAGTAAGGAATAATTGAAAAGCCCACAAACAAGAAAACAGAAAGAAATCAAATGGAATTAAAGAGAAGACAAAAACAAGAACATGCCTGGCCTCTCTTGCAATTGAAATAAGTTTCTCTAAGTCCCACACACTCACTTGGTATGGAAGGGCTCTTCTCTCCTGCACATTCTTTATATGGTCGATTCTCAATCTACATGTATAAAGCACAAACATAAATCTCAACAAGACTGAATTTCACCAATGAGAGACCTTTAAAAATAAAAACATCATTTTGGTAAAGAATGCAGAACCTTAATGCAATCGGATTCACTGAGACACTTGACGAGTTCCAGTGCAAGCCCCTTGCAAGACTTTGACATTTCCTCTCCTCCTAAGAACATCCAAAGATAAGTGCTTAAAAAATAACAAGATTTTTTAGAACCCTTTTGTGCGTTTGTGTTTAAGCTTAAAAGTACCAATTCTTAGCAAACATTATTAACAATAGTTTCATTGGGGCATTTTTTTCAAACAGGTTAACTAAGAAACTTTAAGCGAAGCACAAATTCATAATTTTTGGAGCTTTCTCTAACTCAAGTGATGCTTGAGGTTTACGATCGTAGAAACCCAGGTAGAAAAGGAAGGGAGGGAGAGACTTTTCTAAGCTAAACCTTGGCGATTTCCACCGGTGATTAACGACACGAAAATGATCGGATAGAAGGAGAAAAGTTCTCCGGTTCTGGGAAATATTTAGTGCTTCGCTTCTTGTTGTGAAGTTGAATCACGTTTATGTCCTCCATAGTTTAGTAAATTATGAGCTAGTCCCTATTTTTCTATAGGTTTTAATTTAGTCCCTTGATCAGAGTTGACAAATCCCTTTGTAATTATCCAAATTCCCCTTTTTAAATGCTTTTTTTTTTTCTGTCTTGATTGGTGAGATTAGAAAATTGATGGCTAATGCATATAAAGGATTCAAATGGAAGGGTTTGTGATTTTGGATTAGTTTGACAAGTATTTCAATTAGTTTTTGCGAGACATAACAACTGAAGAATTTGAGATATGCTTTGATCATGCAGCGCGGTGAGCCTGACTTGGAACTCAACCGACCATCATCGTTCTTGAAACTCAACCAACCTAGTATCTGTAACAGGAAGAACAAATAGAAAGAAAAATTTACGGGCAGTCAAAAATCCAAGTTAGTTCACCCATTAATATGATCAAAACCCAATACTTAACCTGTTTATTTTTTTCAAAACAATACCTTTTCTAAAAACAATACAGTTTTGATATTTTTAAAAATAAAATTAGAGATAAACCCTAATGAAAACCCAAGAAAATCCGACCTTGGATTTTACTACTATGGTTTTGAATCTTTGATAGAACTCCTAAACCTACCCAGTGCGTGTCAATAGCTCATTTGAGCCATTTCAAACCCTTTTTTGCACATTTCATGAAAATTTTTCAGATTCTTTTAATTTGTTAATATTAAAAAAAAATACATATTATTTTAATATATTTTCTAATAAAAAATACTTTTATAATAATATTATTCTCAGTAACACCCCGTCCATCTTTAGTTGAGCATGCACATGAATAGAGGGAGAAACATGAGTCAAAAAGCAAAACTATTTGTTGTCGACATTGGGCGATGGTTTGCACACCACAGAAACAAGGTTTTCTGATGAATACAAATACAATGTTGGCACTAAGCAGTGATTGGTTTCAACTTTCAAAATCTAAAAAAAAACCCCAAAACATTAACAAGATTCTTTATCAAATAAGTATTTAGCAACATTTAGACGTATTAGAAGTATAATTCCAAGTTCGGCATTCATACATTTCTTAGCATAACTAGAAGGGAATCACATTCTCTTCCTCGTCACCTTGTTACTCTGTAACCCTGCAACATATTGGAATCACCAAAACATCAGAGTTTCATATAGGGAAAAAAAAGACTACGTGGCATGCACAATTTACTTTCTTCCGTTTTTTTCCCCTTCACTGGGTTGTGCCTGTTTTGCTGAAAAATAACAAAGAAGAACAAGTACACAAACCTTGACTCGTTTCAACAGATCCTTTGCCTTGGGATCTTTGCTAAAATGATCACGTACAGGCTGCAAATAAATGTAGCGGTATTGAATTAGCTTGCTGACTAGTTAGGATAGAGTAATTTCTAGTAATAATACAGCATCAACTAACTGGTTATGTTTCAGAATGTCTCCTCTAGTTTGAGGAAAATAATACTTACGAGTCCCAAATGACATGATAGAGAGGAAGACAAGACATAAATCTGACTTGAAAGTTCTGGTCAAGAACAATATATAAAAGAGTTGTCTTCCATGTTAATCCACTTTTTTTCCCATGCAAGTTCCCGCAAAGAGAGCTTACCTGAAGTATCATATTTAATGCTTTTGCGAGAGCTGGTTTCAGGTCACCCGGATGTAATCCGCCACTTTCATAGTCAGAGACAAGTTCTTCAAAGCTTTCGTAGATCCTTCATTGATAAGATAAACCGATGATGGAAAATTATTGCCATATTCATTGAAATAACAGAGTGAACTGTTAAGAAAGAATGAAGCAACAATAACAAAGTTCCCAACACTCAAAAAACAGAAGCTCACAGACAATAAATTCAAGAAAACAAAAACAAGCAGGAAAGAAGCAATATGAAGGTACTAGAACTTACTTCTCTCCACCATTTTCTGGATTGCGTTCCACCTTGAACTTATTGAACCATGGGAAAACAATGTGTTTAATGTATTCCAGACAAGGATTTCCTTCAACAATTTGTGGGGGGCAGTATGCCTTCTTTATCTTAGTTTTTACCTCTACCTATGAAACAGATGATAAAAAGAATAAAAAACCAAGGCATTGAAAGTTTAAGTTAAATATGCATTGCTGCAGCATGCTGGGTATCTATATATTTTCAGGCATGTAAATTCCCCAACATGGCAACCTTTTTAAAATTCTCCATGTATAAAACCACAACACACCTCTTCATCCTCCATGAAGATGGAAGAAGATGGATCACTTTTAGACATCTTTTCTTGCCCTTGCTGTAAACCAGGTAGCATGTCTGCAATAATGAAAAGCAGGGTCGAAAAGTACTTCATTTAAGAAACTAAACAATAGCATCGTACAATTTTTGAATAAAGGAATCAGGAGCATACGATGAGATAAAATGATAGGCTTGTTTTTCCTCTTGATATCATCACAGTATTCTCTTGCAAGGACATTTACTTTCCGTTGATCCATGCCCAATTGACAAATGTCAGCCTGTTGGTACAAAACCATTGTAGATAGCAGCTAAAGAATGTGATGCAGTAATTGAAAGAGAAAGGTAACCTAAAAACAGTATTCATAATAAATCATCCTTCTAGTCACATTTCTTGTGAGTTTTTTATATTGTTGGATGCTGCCACAGAATTATATAACCATGATGCTTAATAGAAAAACATTCATGAGAGAGTATATTTTATTTGTTTTACATGCATAAATGTAATTTGAAAGTGGTTTTGGAGAATTTTGTACATAAAGAACAGAAGAAGTTGGTTGAAAAATTACAACTATAAGCACAAGTACCTGAATAAAAAAATGTCAGCACACATGCACAGATCTGATAAAATGGTTCAAATATTCAAATTCAGATTTACAACTACAAGTATAAGCACCTTGAGGAAAAATATGTCTGCACATTGCATGCATGGATAGAAAATCTGGGCTGCTGTTAACTCATCCTGCTCACTACGTCCCATGATTTGAACACATCTAAGGACCAAAATGCAATCTTTTATTAGTTGCCTATAGAATCACATAATATGGAAGCATCCAGTTTTCAAGCTCTAACACGTTACCTCATTATCCTAGGAAGCTTGTTCCTGCGGGCTATATCCATAACTAGAGGCCAGTACTCATGAGCTCTGGAGTTAATTTCATCCGAAGACCACAGGAATTCAACCTTATCTCCATCAATATCCATCCCAACTGCCTTCCATATCTCGATAAGATATTCCCCCACAGTTTTTATTTTCTTCAAGTCTCCTCCCATTTTGTTATTAAGCTGTGCAAACCAATCAGCAATCCAAATTTTCATTTTGCAACCAGCTTTAGTCAGCTTGTTGACATTTATTGTCTTCATGACTCCCTGTTCAACAACAGCAAAAGTATAAATAATAAAACCAGACTTAACAAAAGCTCTAAACATAAGCTGCCCAACTACGATATCAAACCTTAACGACAAAATCTATGCCAAGTTAAGGTACCGAGGCACAATCAATAGCAAATGCCTCCAGGCTTACAAAGTAAAACTAAAATTGAAATGAATACTACTTCACAGGTTATTAATCACATCTAAATTTGATAACTCTTCCATAAAGATGTCACCTTAAAGCCTCAGAATCATCAATAAAGACTAACCAAGTAGACTAAATTTTCATCACTAACAACAAAATACACGAGGAACAAAATAAAAACTGGACTTAAACAACTAAAAAGAATATACCTGAGCAATGTGCATTCTCCCAGAAGGTTCAAAACCATCATAGCAAATGGGTAGAGGTTTTTTCTCGAGAAGATTACGTAGTTCATCTTCTTGGATACATTCTTCACCAACGCTTCTCACAAGTTGAAACCTTTCCTCTAAACTTAACAACCTGGAAATCAAAACCCATCAACAAAATCTAAAAAAGATCAGAACTTTACACAAACCAATTAAAATTTTCATCAGAAGAAAAGATATAGAGAGAAAATAATTACTGGGGTGTAGTGGGATTTGATGAGGATGAAGCTGAAGGGGTGACAGTGAGGGATTGCATCTCTTCAGATGGAGGGGTTTGGTCATTCTCTTCCATTGTTGCTGCTGATGTGAAGAAATGGAAAGGTCTTGTCTTTTTTAGTTAACAGAGAAAATAAAAGGGGGCGGCTTGAGATTGAGAATCTTGCTGGTTTCAGATGAAAAAGCCCTAGACCTACTCCTTTGTCTAAATCCAGCTAGGAGATAGAATACCATTTATTTAGTTCTATTTTCCTTTTCTTTTCTTCTTCAAAATTAAAAAAAAAAATTGATTCTATGAATTATGAGCCAAAGCCCAAGCTTATCCATCACATTAGCCAGGCTTAAATTCGGTTGGATCTAAGCTGGTCAAAGTTCAAGCTTCATCCTCTTCATTAGAATCCAACATTATTAAGAGTGTGTTTATTTTTTACATAACTTTTATGGTTTTAATTTAAAGAAAATAAGTTTTAAAAAAATATAATTAGTTAGATTTAAATACATGTTTGGAAAAAATTTTATAGTTGAAATTTATATGTAGCAAAAAACATGTATAAAATGTTTGGTAATTGTATTTGAAAGTGTGATTGCGGTTGTTTTTCAAAATATTTTTTACTTAGAAATGCATCAAAATAATATTTTTTTTATTTTTAAAAAATTATTTTTGATATCAATATATGAAAATGTTTTGAAAACACCAAAAAATATTAATTAAAGTAAAGAAAAAAAATAAAAATAAAATCAAATTTTTTCAAAAATATTTTTGAAACGCAAAAACAAATAAGGTTTAAGGAATTTTTATGAAACTTTGTAAAAAAATCATGTAAAAACTAAATCTACATTTTAAACTCAATTTTTTAGTGAGTCTTGCAACATAAAACACAGTTTCCATTATTACCAAATATGTTGTTGTGTTTGTTTTATCGCTGATGCAAAAGCTAGCGGAAAACAGAGACATCCTAAAACAAAAAAAGGCATCGTGTATGGTTGGTATTATGTTTTTAAAATATTAAATTAATATTTTTTAGTGTTTTTTTTAATTTTAATATGTTGATTTTATAAATAAAACAAAATTTTTAAAAAAATTATTCTAATACATTTCTAAATAAAAAAACATTATACATAACAATATCTCATTCACTAAGTCAAAATCATTTAAGTCAATAATTTGTTGTACCAAAAAAAATGATGTTAGTTTTGTACCATTTTCATATAATTTCTTTGATATTAAATGTGATTTATAATTTTATGAAATAATGTGAATCAGGTTCTCCCAGAAAAAAAAAATTGATTGAATGAATGCCATTTGTAGGATAAGAGTTATTGTAGGATGAGAAAATATATTATTTTCCAGGTCAATATCTAGCAAGATTACGTTTTTATTAGTTCTTTTCCTCATCATTTTTAACAATTAACCATTTTCTTGGTTTTATTTTTTTTTTTTAAAAAAAATCTTGAGTTAGTCCACTTTCCATAATATAAACATGGTAAGAAGCTAGGACCTACGAAAACAAATTAATGAATTAACGGGGCAATAAATTTCCTACCTCTATTCTATATGAGTGTTTTTCACATTTCTCACACGCTTATATGGGTGACAAATTCATCTTAAGAGATTCATGGAAGAGATGGAAGATGAATGGTTTTTTGAAGGGTTTGACATCCTACCTTTTACTACTACAAAACCCATCAAATCTCTTCACAAAATCTTTTCGAGTAACAAATTCTGAGAAGGGAATCCTTCATCATTATGGAGGGAATGAGTCTCTTCAATGATTTGTTTGTTTTGTGATCTCTTCTAGTTGTTATATTTTGCATTGAATTGGTGTCGTCTTTTTTTAGAGAAACAATACTTGTAATCAATGCAAGGGAGTTTTAACGTTCATATAATATTAGGCTCATCCATTTATGTGTTGAACTTGTCTTTGATTGATGTTTTGTCCCTTCGGATTTCATGTGTAAATCATATACCAAACCAGTCCTGTATAGATAGATAGATATCTATTGCTGTTTTTGGACTGTTTTTCCATGTTTTTCTAAGGCATAACATTAGGGGTTTTAATCTTTTTAAGTGTTCATTTCTTGACATTGTCTCTGTTTAAAATATGTTCATTTCATGCTAAAGTGCCTGCTATGATTATTTGGCAGAGCATGGATGACCTGAAACATAAGCTATTCTACACAAATCTTGAATTGCAAAAAATGAAAGTGAAGGCAGATGTGACTATGAGAAAGCATAAGGATATTGGGCAACATTTGCTCGTTCTTTTAGCAAATGCTTACAAAGAAAGAGATGAAGCAAGAGACTAGTTGCAGAAATTGATTTACAAGTCAATGTCTTAGATCACCCGATCAGATTCTTGCTCAAGTCCAACCTGAAAGCCCCATCTTAAACATGCATCCGAAAGCAAACCTTGGCGAATCGAAATCCAATTGTGAAGCATACAATCACCTGTCACATTGTTCATCTTCTGTGGACTCTTTTGATGCCGCGGCAACTCCTGATTTCCCAAACAAGAACATGGTAGGATCGAGCAATATGGGGTTATTGAATCAGCCTTTTGTTCAAGAACACAATGGGTCAAAATTCAATGGTTTAGTCTCTTCATGAGTGAACAATATTGAGAATGTCTGGGGCAATGCAGCTGTTGATTATCTTGCTCAGGGAAAGGTTCCGCCTTAGAAAGGGAAACTCTTGCAAGCTAGGATGGTTGCCACTTCAATCCCTTCCTGTAACAGGACCACTTCCTCAGTGGTGAAATCCACCTCCCCATCAGAGACCTAGCAATATTTTACCAGATTCTACCGTAGGAGACATGACTGCATATGTTAATCATCAGAAGCCAGATGCAAATCCAATTTCTGCTGTTTTCTGGACATCAAATCCATCATCATCATCAAACAAAATGAATCATCATCCACTACAGTTCATGTAAAATTCTATAAGAGCTCCTTCGGGTTCAGGATTGATCAATGCGCGGATGCTAACTTAATCAACTTGCACAAACTCTCAAAGCCTACTTCACAAGCGACAAAGGTTGATGTGAGATTATGAAATTTTGCCTAGTTCTTATTACTATCTAATTTTAACTGTCCAGGATACGATTTCCATTCCTAGTTTCGGAAATCAAAATGACATGCCTATTTAATTTGTGTTTGCTTCACTTTCTGCTTGCACGACTATGAATGATAGGTACGAAACCCCTCCTGCCCATTGCCCTCAAGCCAGCCATCCTACTGAGAACCGACACAAAATGAATTTTTGTTCGTGTTTCTAAGGCTATACCAGAACAAAATTATTTCAAACCTGCATAAATGAATCTCTAATATGCTCACATGCACAGTTATTTTTTTATTATTAACAAACAACGAGGAAATTAATATATTATGAACATAAAGGATAAAAACCTGCAGGCTCGGACAAACACGAAATCATAGTTGACATGCTTTGTCCAAAATGGCTGGTACTTGGCAGTGGCAGTGGCGAGCCATGCTTTTGAATCTCCATTAGTGAGAACAGCTGCAGCATTATGAATCTTCTCCTCGCTAATTTTAGTGTTATAGCCTAGCCTCATAAATGGCATGACTTGTCCAGTGCCTGTGGAATAAAATGTGATAAACAGTCCCCAAGTCAATGTATATATCAGCAAAAAACTACAACACAAATGTTTTTTTTAAACCTTATCACTTCATCTTTCAACGCAAATTGTTTCCTGCTGATTTATATAATTTTTTTTTCTAATATAGCTATCACACCTACAAGCAGGGAGAATACTTTAGAGTTACTGAGAGTGGAAGAACCAACACGTAAACTGAAGAGGAAAGAGCAAGAGAAGAAACCTTGAAGGAGGAAATGAAACTTAATGCCACTAGTCTTATGTTCTTGCCATTTTGCACGAAAATATTCGAAGAGGTGCTAGGGCTGCCTGTTGTTTTTTTAGAATAGTTCGAGCATACGTAAATCTGTTAACATCCAATTAGAAATTTTATTTTACAAATATAAATGGATATCAGTGAGCAGGAATAGGCATTTGGCGGCTAATATCAACTGGCATCAAGCAAGAGTTAACAAAGCTTCTACAGCTCAGTTATTTTTATCCAAAATCTGAGGAAAAATAAGGATAATGAATGCAGAAGCGCTTATCAGATTAATGATTAGTCAGAAATGAATCTCAGAATATCCATTAACAAGGATCAAAACCACTATATTACAGTTTTTGTCATATAGGTGAAGGCAGAAAAGGTTACAACGGTTCCACCATCTATATATTGCTCTCTGCTGTGGAGAAAGCATAGCCCAACTAAGAGAAAAATAACATCAAAACAAAATAAATTAACTCAAGATTGGCTAACAGGATTCCCAAATTCTGTGCAGAAATGTGGGATGTAGTTGCCAAAGAATGGGAATGGCAAAGGCAAAAACTAAAGCCCAGTTCTCCTTGATTGCTAACTGGATATGTGAAAGCCTAGGAACTTTCCAGCTTCACGCAGGAGGTATTTGTATTGAGCAGCCGCAAGCTTTCTGGGCAATATTTTGCTCAAAACCAATGCCATCCGGATCAATGGATCTCTAGTTATCGCCTGTACCAAGAACCAAACCAGCAAATTATAAATTATGCTGTTTTGAAAAAAAAAAAAAACCCTTCATATAATATCAGGAAAAACTACCAATTTCAAGCACAATTTCTCAAAATCTTCTGAACAATATCCAAAGTTTAAGCAACTTACCCTTATCATGGTCAACATGTACAAAGAAACTTGCTGCGACTATGAGGTAGCATAGAATAAGCATGAAACCCTTGAAATAGTTTGAAGTTCCATCCTGGATTTAAGCAAAAAATAATGGGCTCGAAATAAGCATCTAGAAGCAACCACACAAAGATAAGGAAAAAGATCAATCCAATTAGCATATGAAGTTGTTCGCACAAAAGGTTGGTTTGGTGTATCAAGGAAAATTTGCTTCAGAGAAACAGGTGGTTTAATGTAAATAGCATCAGCAATTTGGCTCTATGGATATTGGAAAACCTGAGAAAATGTGACACAGAAGTATCCAAGTCAGCTAAAAAGACAAGTCATGAACCTGCAACATAAATGCCACCACTAGCACAGAGATGAAGAGCGTAGCAGTTTCAAAGAGTTGAAAATTCAAGTCCATTGGTTGTCCCATACACCATCCAACAACAACGCAGAAGGGAATCTACAGGTATCAACAAAACGAAAGTCATTAGCCAGCTTATGTCAACCTATAAATATTACCTATAGCCATCTGACTATTGAATGTGACCAGATAGAAAATTTCCAGGAGAAAGAAATCAAGGTTGGTCATGATTAGACAAAGGATATCCAGTACAACTTTCATAACCTACCACAAACATTGAAATCTGTGTAGACGATCCAATTGCAACTCCAATTGTGATGTCCTAAACAAAATTCAAGTCAATCAAGCACATAAAGGAGATTACGTTATGTGTAGGAGTACAACATGTTTGAAAACAGAAGATGGTATTGTCAGAATAAATATCTTTTGAACAGGAAATGTAACACTAGCAGCATAAGAATCATCATTTGAACTAACAAGCTTATCCTTCATGGCGAACATGATTGCACTTGCATGCTCAGCAGCATTTCCAACAATTGGAAGCAGAATGACACTGATAAAAGCCACAGGCATGTTCAATGAGTCAGATGCTCCCTGAAAAGAAAGCACCAATGCCATTAACCAAGTGTGAATAAGCAATAGATACAGCATTAGTTTCTACCCTGGATCCACTACTCTTAAGAAAAGTGAAAACTTCAATTTGGAGCATTTGCTTGAATGAAGAATATATTTTTCCTAAGATTCCCACAATACTAGAAAAGAAAATAGCACTTTGGTTTGATCATGTGCAAGGAAAGCTTAAGAAAAAGCAACACAGGATTCGAGTAGGGCCAGCTAGAGAACAATAGAAGAGTACAGATAAAAACAATAGAACAAAATACTCCTCCAGATAGAGCAGATTGGCAAAAAATAAACAATTCATGTGTAAGTTGAGTGCATTGTAACTATTGCATCTGGTGTCTTGAGGAAATAGAAAACGCACACACATATATATAGCAAGACCAACATATAGCCCTGTTAATTTGAATTCATATAGGCATCCTCTATCAGAGTAGATTTAACTTGTTTCCTTTATTAATTAGAGTTTTGGAAGGTTAATGGGATTTGAAATGTATAGCTGTCAACGAAACACAAGTAAAAAGGTAAAAATTTCATTGAAATGAATGTTTTACCTGTATGGCATCGACAAGGTAACCCGACAATATAGAAATCCAGAGAGTCAAAATTGCAAGCCAGCCAATTGTTTCCCATTGAGTTATTTCAGGTGCCTCTTCATCATCAGAATCTTCTTGATCATTTACTCCTCCCTGTAACAATAAAGCGTACTGATGAATTCAATTACTAGATGCATTGCAGGTTTAAGCTTAATTATGTCTGAAAGAAATGGAATTTTATTCTTTATGCTATGACATTCTTTGTTCATCATACATCAACAGACATTTTATGGGGAAAAGACCTTAACCATTAAAGAAGAAAACACCCTTAAAGGAAAACTACTGAAGTAGAATGAGCTGACAGTTATGCATCTATCACAACCCACAAAGACACTACTCAATAGCATGATTGTAAAATTTCAACTTTGTTCATAAACAAAAAATGACAGCACAATGAAATTGGAAAAAGTTATGGACTGCTACAGCATTTATATGCATGCGCAGGCGTGCTTTTTCTATGTACCATTGAAATCTTATGAAATTGCTTCTTTGGAATATGGATGTAAATAGATGATATACACACAGTTAACATGCAAAGAAATGATAGCAATCTATGCATACCTGTTCATACTTTTAACAAGAAACATAAAAAATTTAGAAAGCTAACCCATTAAGAAACTTGTAAAGCATATAGTGTGAAATAATGAAAAAGCCAACCTCGTCAACAAGGCTGTAGAGATTAGGCTGACTTTTAAGTTGAAAGAAAAGGTAGCTTCCATAAGCTATAAGCATTATACAGCTGCTAAATCTTGAAAGGGCCAACTCTGACTTGCCAAAATGAACCTCTGTGCGTGTGAAGTGAAGTACAGCGGGAAACATTATCCCCATCACAGCCATCAATAACAATCCAGAATTCACCAGAGCAGCTGCCTGTTTCAACAGTAATTCCACTGTGACTCACCAGGTGGCATGAACAAAAAAAAAAAAAGAGTCCACACTTTGTCCAACGTCCAAAATAATAATTCTATAAGATTATGGTAGTCTACCTTGTTGAAAACCTGAACCTTCTGGTGATTGGCAATCCCACCAGAGAAGAAAGCACATCCAAGAACCAAGAGCATGTTCGACAAGATAGAGCCCAACAAAGATTGTTGAACAACCCTTATCATCCCACTTTTCAATGCATAGATTGATATTATCATCTCTGTTGCATTCCCGAATGTTGCATTTAAAAGCCCACCAACTGCATATCCCACATAGGAAATAGCAATAAGAGGTCAAATGAAACGGATATGAAACATTATTTAGAATTTTCTCAGTGAATATTCAACTCTCACTGAAAACCAAACAAAACATCCAGTATTAGATTTACCTGTTGGTCCCGTGTAGAAAGCAAGCTGCCTGCAACACAATGATTGGGGAAATGATGTCATGTATTGGCGTTAAACCAAGCGATAAAAGAAGCAGAAAATTAATCCAACACTACAGTTCATCTCACATGGGATACTTACTCGGTTACATAACCCAAACGCTCAGCCAAAGGCGCGATACCCAGCATGCTAAGCAAGAAGACCAATCCCTATAAATCAGAATACATTAACCATCAAACACATTTGCAAAATCTCGGGCAAAATTCAATGTAAAACATGGTAGTGCAATTGTTTCAAGCATTTCACAATCTCCAATAATCAATGATAAAACACTACACTGCTTTGGAACCAAGCACGGTAACACTCACATGCTTTCCAGTAAGATAGTGAAGCAGTATTGCTAAGGGACCAAAAGGAAGCAGAATATTAATCTTGGCTTTAATTAGAACAATGTATATACTTCTAAGAGGACCCATTTGTATTCTCTTTAAAATCCATGACTTGGACATATCAACATGTGAGGCAATACTATTTCCCTCAGAATCAAAAGGGTGCACTTTCTTTCCTGTTGCTGATGCACTAAAAGGGATCTCCTCATCAGATTCAACTTCTACTTTCTCCTCCATGGGCATCATCTGCAGTAAACAAACAACTAATGATCAAAGGCTTACAAGATCAAACTCAAGTCCGTCAAAACCTATTAAGTAAGGATTGAAATGAAACAAAAAGGGATTGGTTTCTAACTTTCTATTGACATGCAAAAACCCAGAAAGATACTTGCTCATTCACAGCAATATACATGAGACAACATCCCAAAGTTTCAATCTTTTTGTTTAAAGTTGCAACTTTTCAAACTTTGTACTAGTAAAGGCTCCTTTAAAAAAAAGTCAATTCAGAAAATGAGAAATTAGATCGTCAAGTCTACAAGCAGTCCAACCAAACACGAAATGAAAGACTAACTGTAATCAAACAAAGAGAGGGGGAGAGGGAGGAAGTTAATTACCATTGAGCGATGGATATATATATTTTTTTTATGAAATCTATCAAGAGGGCCTGTAGATCTCCACTTGTTGTTGCAATGGGAAGTTAGATAGAAACAAGACAAGACTGAAGACTCTTTGGTGGGACCCGGATACTTACATGGGATAAGTTTAGTTTAGTTAAGTTTTATGTTGTTTCTTCTTCTGCTGCTGCTGCTTCCTTGCTGTTGTTGCTGTTGTTTGATATTAAAAACCTGTCTTTGAATCTCTTTCTTGCTTCTAGTTTGGCTTGAATCTTGATTAAAACTATTATGACTTTTGGTGCCTGTAAAGATGGGAACTTGAAGATGATTTGATGATTGGGTTCTTAGTGGCCGGCATGAGGAAGTTTCCTAGAAGTAGCGCCTGTCACTTCTTGTTTTAAAAATTTTCTTGGGATAATCAAGAATTGGTCCCAAATTTTATAACCATTTCGTCAATTGGGTACCCAATGTATCCATAAATCCCTAACTTGATCCTTAGTTCCGTCAACCAAAATGCCTAAAGTTTTCTATAGATTGGGTCTCAATTGATAAAAATATAAGTCCAGTATCTAATTGAGAAAGTATTTATAAATTGGGAACTGATATGAGGTTACCCAAACTTGTTTCTTCGCTTTGAATTTTTAGCAGCAGTGAAATGGTAACACGTTTGGGTAATGTGGATTGGACGGGCCAGACATTGACCATAGTACCTGTCTAGATTTTTTGGGATTTATGTCCGAAAAGATCTTTGGTAAATGGCTGGCAAGTGATAGCATATGATACTGCACAACAATAACAATAACAATAATTAAAGAAGAGCAAAATCATTGAATTATTACAACCTATGACTATAACACTGTTCTTCAAAACAAGAACTCAATGGAGCAAGAGGAATGATCAGGTATTGCAGAGGTAAAAGTTAGAAATTGACTGAACAATTGGAACCAGCTGGAACCTGTGTTTGATCCATTCTTCCCACAGAAAATGCAGGCTGTTTTAGTTTGTGCAGTGTCATGCTATCACTTGCTCTCGTAGCAGCTACAATGGATATGATTGGCCAGTCATTTCATCTTTGTGGACACATAATAAAGTAATGTGTACGCACTTGAGAACTTAACTAACCACACGTTTTTTCCAAGATTGAATCCATAAACTCCATGCCTGCACGCGAGGAATTCAAAGATGGACCGGCTTATGAGTGGAGATTGGTCCAGATTTTTCTGCTGGCAATGTGTTCCTACGCTGGTAGCTTTTCATTCTCTTCAATGCAACAACCCAATAGCCTCGCAAGATTTCTATGTCGCAGTTTGGCAATTAAGATAACTTCATTCTTGAGTTCCTTTAGCAATTTCTTGATAGCCACTTGCTTTCCATCTGCTAATTCACCCTGAAAATAAATGTAAAATGCTAAAAGTTTAAGACTTTAAGGTTTAGCCAGGCTGAATTATTTACCTTTCTTCTTTCCATTTGCTTGCCCTTTGCCGTTGATGAAGCCACGTGATAGTCTTAAAAATAAACATAAACCTCAAGTTAGGGCAAGGTACATGTTACAAATCAGGCCGGTTAACTCTAAAAAAAGAAATATTAAAAAATATCAAAACAACATTAACCAAATCAACTATCCTTTATTTATTATAGAATCTCGCCCAGATGAAATTTTAGTTCGTCCTGGATCTGGTTGAATAACCATAATTACTGTTACTAGTATAACTAGTAATGGAAAGGTGGTCCTGGCCCATCAATCGAATCCAATAGCTCCAGCGTAATGGTTCCTGCTTCCTAGGCCCACTGACTTCTCAAATGTTGTAGCTACTCTTCAGCCCATGAGCCTTTAGATGTGAATTTCTTGTTTTGAACTGGCTTTTATTGGATTCTTAGATGATTTGGAGAATGGAGAGCTTAAAGCATTCCCACTTCCAATACTAATCAAAATGCATTGGGCACTTGTAAGATAAAAGAAAAATCCCAATAAAGCAACCTTAATAAACCTTACAATTTGTAAACGGGGATCCGAAAAGCCTAGAGAATATATGCAATTTACCCCTTTTCATTGAAAAGTGTCCATCGGAACACGCTCTGATACACAGATTCATACACCAAAAACTACCCGTGTATGCACATGTCGGATCGACAGATTTATTCTCGCACAAGTGACCCCGAAGTTGTGATAATTTTGATGCTTCTCTATGTGCAAGTTCCTTTAGATATCAGTGACATTTTGTAGAGTGGATTGATAAGAACCCATGTCAAATCCAAATGACATGCAAAAAGACTACGCAGTAACCAGCAGGCCGCCGACACACACCCCCTCTCTGTGTGTGACTGTGGCCTGCAGTGGTCCTCCGGGATGATGTTGAAAAGGTAACCATAATAACTCCAACCCCTGTATGCATGCAAACATTTGCATTCATTTTTTTTAGATTTACTTCGGACGCCGCCCGCTGCCATGTGAACCATTAGTAAATCCGACATGATGATTTCTTAATGAGTTATGATTTGCAGCAACATAATACTTAACAGCTCATCATAGCATTTGCAAACCCTTAGCCCCACATCCAAAAACACAGGCAGCTATTTTAACCATGTTTAGGAGACCAAATACAAGCCAACACAGCAAAACTGTCCAGTCATCTCCAAAGAAAGCAAAATTTCAAACACAACAAATATTACCAGATGGATGGAACCATTTGGGTAACCGGGGAAACGAAATGGTGTCTTTTGGCCATTTACAGAAAGCTAGATCATGAATCAATTAGATTGGATTAGTTACTAAATAAACACTGCCAACTAATTATAAAACACCCCCCCCCCTCAACTTCATTATAGGAAATAATGAAATTTTGAATGCTGGTTTCCAAAATAATGACACTAATCTAACAAAATTACCCATTATTAAATGCATCATAGAATGAGTGATCATGTAAACTTTCATACCTGAACAAGATTTTGGAGAGTTGTATTAGCAGAAAGGGGAAAGAAGGGTAAAATCACAAGATTGATACTCACAAGGGGAATCGAAAAGGACCAAACACATGGTACCCTAGCATGGCCATAACAAACATGTTCTGCTTTACTTCTTCATTATTAGCTTAAAGCTTCTTCCACATTCAGATCACGCTCCAGTAGTTTCATTTAGACAGATTGCTGTCAAACACAATACACATAAGACTCTGGGTTTCCATGCTGGATTCATAACCAACCATGCCAACACAAACACCAACATACAGGTACAAAAGGAAAAGGATATTTGCATTGCAGTGTGATATCTATAAAGATAATGGTGTTAAATAGAGAGAGAGAGATTCATGCACTAATACTACAAAAGCAGAAACAAAAACCTAATGTCATGTACCCATACAGTTTGAGTATCTAGCAGCTTCAGAATGAATCTTAAACATAAATACATCCACCTAAAACTGTAAACCAGAAATGGGAAAAAACTCAGCACTGACAAAAATCCAACCTTTTTCCATAACCAAATCTCCAAACTCTAATCTTTTCCAAGTACTATCAATACTCAAGAATAACCACTCACTCAAAAAACATTGAATTGCTAGTATGATTTGATTAAAACTCATAAACGTAAAAAACCCCATATTCTCATTTTCCCTCTACAAATCAAAATCCAACTCATCATATCAAAACTTGCCAAAAACTGTAACAAAATAATACTAGCAACAACAAAAACAATTAAAAAAAAATGTTATCTTTGTCATCATCATGATATCATCATAGGCATCTTAATCTAGTTTAATCAGAACTAAAGATGCTGTGACATTTTCTCATTTCCACCTAAAGTAAAAAATCCGAACCCACCATATCAAAACTTACAAAAAACCCCCAAAAAAAAAAGAAAAAAGAAATTCACATTAATATCATAAACAACAACAACAATAACCCACAACAATTCAATTCAAAAACTACAACAACTACCCACTAAGGAATTGGCCTAGGTGGAGGAGGCAACATCAAACTGTGAGTACCATTACCACCACTACCCTCTCCAGCTCTTCTCACAATAAACGGATGCTGCAGCAACTGATTGGCAGTAAACCTCCTCGCCGGCTCCCTCTGCAAACAACAAGCAATAAAATCCCTAAACTCCCTGGACGCAGTAGCCGGTGCTTCCGGTGGCTGTGACATGCAAATTGCACACATTAAGCTTGCCCAGTCACCTTGTCTCCCTACCCCAAATGGAAACCTCCCCAAATAGAACTCCAAAATGCTAACCCCTAAACTCCATATATCCCCTGCATACCCATCATACATTCCTTTATTCAAATCAGTATTTATCCTTTCTGGGCTCATGTAAGCAATTGTGCCCACTGAGCTATTGCAAGGATCCATTGTCTGTGCTAATATTCTACTAACCCCAAAATCAGCTATCTTAACATTGTTTTTAGAGTTAATTAAGAGATTACTGGGCTTAATATCTCTGTGCACAATTTTCCTTTTATGCAAGTATGCGATGCCGTTTAATATCTGCCGTGCCACGTCGGATAGATATCCCTCGTGGTTTATGTGGGTCCCTTCTAACGAACCGCCGTCCATGAACTCTAGAAGGACCTGGATCTCACCGTTGTGATCGAACATGTCGTGGCATTTAACGACGTTAGGGTGGTTAACGTCGCGAAGGATCTCGATCTCACGGCAGATCGAGTTCCGTACGGAGTCTTCGTGGTTTCCGTAGATGACTTTCAGAGCGTAGAGGCGGCTCGTTGGACGGTGGACGACTTTGTAGACGGTGCCTCCGCTGCCGCTTCCGATTCGGTTGATTCGATCGAGTTCAGAGAAACTGAGTTGAGAACGAGCTGAGGAGGAGGATGAGGAGTTTGAGCCGCCGGAGTTGGGTGGAAGAGGGAGGGGTACGGCGAGCTGAGGGTCACGTTGAGGGAGAGGTAGTTTTAGGTCAGGGCGGCGACGCGGTCTGCTGTTGTTGGTGTGACGATTGGTGGAGGGAAGGGGTTGTGGTGGTGGTGGTTGAACTGGTTTCATGACTCGGTGAGTTGAATCAAATCGGACGAGATGGCGAATTTTGATAGAGAGAAGAGGAACGGGAAGGAAAAGGTGAATCCTTTGGTCTGTGAGAGGGAGAGAGGGGGAGGGATTTGTAAAGGAGGGAAGGAATCGGGATTTTAAAGGGAGGGTCGTGTCACGCGCTTTTAAGGAGAGTGGGAGGCAAGAGCCAATGAGAGTTAAGAGGGGTCCAGGGAGGAAGGGTCGAAGTAAGGGCGGAAGTACCGTAAATGTAGGTGAGGGATAGGGTTTTATATACCGTTTGTACTTTGTAGCGCTTATTTTTTAAAATGGTTTTTATTTAAAAATTTAAATTAAATTTATCAAAATTTATTTTTAATAGTGATATAAATATATATATATATATAAACTATTTTAAAAAAATATACAAAAACAAGCTGGTTTTAATTAGTTATTAATTGGTGAAGGCATTAGGCGTCTCATGGAAATTTTAACTCTTTTGGGAAGTTTTAACCCGAATATAAAAGAGTTTTTTTTAAAAAAAAAACATTGATATTATTTATAATCATAATTATTAAACTTATACGGTAAACTTGTTACATTGAGTTTAATTTCAATTGGGTTTTAATTTAAACGAATTTTTATATTAATTAAATTAAATTTAAATAATTTTGTAAATTAATTTTTTATTTGATTGACCCATTAAACATATCACATCATCAACGCTAAAAATTATTTATAAAAGGCTTATCAAAACAATATTATTTTAAGTAGTCTCAGTAGATTCAGGTAGATCTAGAAAATGAAATTTAAAATCTAGTTAAACCCAAGTAGTTTTTTCTTCATGAGCATAATTATAATTATAAATAACTAAAGTAAACAGCAAGAATGAGCAGGGCTGAATTAATCAATCACGTGGCTTAATATTAAATTATATAGAGAGGTGTTGGCAGGTCAATTTTCTTGATACCTGTTCCCGTCGATGAAAAATGGATTCATTTTATATCACAAAACAATGGATTGGGATTGAGACGACGGTATGTGGACTCTTTATTAAAAAACAAAAAATAATTAGAAAAATTAAAAACTGTCTCTAACCCTTTATCCTACTTGATTAAATAAATAAAAAGTATGATTTTTTTCCCCCTGGAGTTGAAATTTCATCTCCAAGACTCTCCATGGCAGAGTGCTCCAGGGTACGAGTGTTGAACGAGTAAAACTTCCCTTGTAGTCAAAACAGGGCGCATATAATTTTATTCCGAGGAGATTTCCTGGAAATTATCTGTTTGGAAAAAAATAAAAGAAGGAAGGAATTGAATTAACATAGACAAATGACTTTCCTATTCAAACCTACCAATACCACCGGAAAATTCAACCCTAAAAATGGGTTGAAAATTGAAATTGGTGTTCTGATTTTTTTAACATAATAATTATGGTTGTAAAATTAGATAAAACCCTGTACATATTAATAACTATAAAAACAATAACACGCCGAAAAATTAGAAAGAAAGACCAAACAAGATCGTTGGTGTTTTTTTTTATTTATTTATTTTTTATTATTATTATTTTATCCTCAGGTAAGCAAAGATTAATGATTCTGACCATGTCAAGTTAGACAAGCAGGTCAATACAGATGACTACACGTTCTCTAAAATTTGTCAAAATTAATGCATGGTTTCTATTCTCTCTCTTGTTATGTAAAACTCACGTTTATATGACTTCTTGTTAGCGTTCCACGTGATGACATTTTGGGTTCTGCATGGGATGTT
>Ga0325404_1000551_pt1 | contig 37746 bp, 22 predicted proteins | sample PopdelMetagenome_18_FD_205664 | JGI IMG/M metagenome (GOLD analysis project Ga0325404, IMG submission 205664) | Populus deltoides microbial communities from Bellville, Georgia, United States - Xylem-Control-R1 | ecosystem: Host-associated > Plants > Phyllosphere > Stem > Wood/Secondary xylem...
GGTCTAATGCCTCAGGTATGTTTTTATTTTCATCGCCTCAAGCTGGTAGTTTTCTCCATCAAAAGACAAGAGGAGCAATTTGAGAGAAATTAACTTCAGCTTCCATCATAGATCCCTTAAAAAGACTGATCTGATATCAATTGATAGTTTTTTTAAAAAAAAAAAAGAAGTAAAGGAAGAAATAGAAGAGATTAAAAGACTGCAAGAATACTTGTATGTTGCATACAGGGATTATTGATTGCCTTTATTTGATAAGCATCCTTACAAATAAATAGCAGTAAAAGAAAATTGCAATGCTAACTAACAGCAACAAATCATGCTATGATGTGCTAACAAACTAACAACTCCTACATACTAAGACAATTTTTATTTGCTGGAAACATAAAAATCTGAAGCTAACAGAACAAAAAGGCAATATAAACTTATAGCAGTCGTGAAGCAATCTTCAACACTTATCACTAGATTGTGAATTTGCTTCTTTTGTGCTAATACATTGTTGTTTTTTCTCTTCACGACACAGGCAATGCCATTGATGAAGACACTTACCTTCAATCTTATGAGCTCACTTATCATGGGAATAGAACAAGGTTCAAAAAGAGATGTACCAGTAAAGCTCTTCCAGCAACTGATGGAGGGTCTTATATCAGTACCAATCAATTTGCCCTTCACACGCTTCAACCGTAGCCTCCAAGCAAGTGAAAAGATCAGAGAAATCGTCATGGATCTTATTCGTGAAAAAAGGGTTGCATTGGACCATCAAAATGCCTCTCCTCAACAAGATCTAATCACTAGCTTGCTTAGTCTCCGGAACGATCACAATTCTGTAGCATTATCTGATGAGGAAATTGTGGATAATGCTATTATTATAATGATAGGTGGCCATGACACGTCCTCCATCCTCCTCACTTTCTTGATCAGGCTTTTAGCCAAAGATCCATCTGTTTATGCCGGCGTTGTTCAAGGTAGGCAACTAAATGAATATAAAAAAGATCAAATGATTGTAAATTAATCAATAACAAATTACTAAAATGTGAGACTACAGAACAAGAAGAGATTGCCAAGAATAAGGCCTCCAATGAGCTCTTAACATGGGATGATCTTGGAAGAATGAAATACACATGGAGAGTAGCTATGGAGTCTCTAAGGATAAACCCTCCTGTATTTTTTTCCTTCAGGAAGGTCCTGAAAGATTTCAATTATGAGGGTTACCTTGTTCCCAAAGGATGGCAGGTGTGATACAACTCTACTTCTGCTTCTCTTATCATTTGTGAATATCAATGCTGAGTTTCAAATGTTTTGCCGCAGGTGATGTGGGCAGCCTGCATGACACACATGGATGGTTCTATCTTCCCAAATCCATCGGATTTTGATCCAAAGCATTTCGAAAGGCAGTCATCGATCCCCCCATATAGTTTCATGGGATTCGGAGGAGGACCTCGAATATGTCCTGGATATGAATTTGCAAGACTTGAAACTCTGATTACAGTACATTACCTGGTGAACATGTTCACATGGAAGCTTTGTTGTCCTGAAATTTCTTTTTCTAGGGATCCAATGCCAACTTTCAAGGATGGACTAGAGATAGAAATCGAGACAAAGATTCTTGGAGAAATCATCTAAGTGTATGCTTCTGCAATAATGGGATCTATTCCCCTCGACCAAAGTTATAATTGATGCTATTATTGGACTCTACCCTTTCGCTAATATTCTTTCAACCTCTATGCAATGCAAATAAGAATCCAACTACTGGCGCTCCATCTCAGTCAAACATTTACTACTGGAATTTCAGCAGAATAGCCCATCAAGAATGTTGCATCTATCATCTCCATGAAAGAAACATTGTGTAGTACGGAACTCGTAAGTACTGACCTCCCAAATATATTCACTCCAAAACATGATTGATTAGATAATGTGAAGATTGACGATGATTTTTGGTTGATTCTTTACCTAGTGTCTATCTAGTACTACTTCGATGATTCTTTATCTTTCAAAACCAATATTTTGAAGATAATAATGACATTTAATCATAAGCACCCCAATCTTGTGCGATAACCTCGAATCAAGAATTATTAGCCCAATGCCTCCTCGTGTTAGGTTATTATATATGAACTATGGAATCCTAACACGAGTCCACCAAGCCAATTCCCCCCAAAACATTTCAATGATCATAGACTCTTCAAGATCCTACCATCAATCTATTTCATTGGATTAGGCTTGTAAGAGGTAAGCTAGATATCCAATATTCAACAGATCATGATACATATTATATATCTATAGATATAAACTTGTTTAGAGAAGTTTTTATATATAAAATAAAGTAGCATCCTCTGATCACTTTGCATTCATCACTTAGAGCTTCAGATTAGACAGTAGACTTGGACAAAAGATGTTTTTATTATTAAATACTTTCTTCAGTTCTACACAAAATAGTTAACCTTTGTCTGAATATACAAGTATTTAGTAACAGAAATTCTGCTGTCCAAATTCGGCAAAAACATGACATGCTGCCTTGCAGTAGTGACAAGGGCTGAATTAATCAGTATATACTGGGTGACACAATGTGTTACTAGAAAGCCCAAGAGCAAGATATTCCTGTTGGCCAAGCTGTTTAAGGCTATTCTTGTTCTTCCTGGATGACAAGTAGTAGGATTTACATGCGTTGCCGAAAAACTTTCAAGAACATTGCAACGTTTTCCGACAAGTAGGTTGATTTAGCATCTTGGATTTTTGTGTGTAACATGTACTCATAATGGCGTCCGCATAGAAGACTAGTTCAGCTCTTGATTGGATATTCCACCCACCTCATGACAAATCCTCAGGAAATTCAGATTTTTCAATACGGGAAGGTTCAAACTCAGATCATTGTTATCTATGATTTGGAGCATATACATCTACAAGTGATATGCATCAGCATCAAGACCAAAATGCTTGAATACGTGTAGATCTGCCAGGATAACAACAGGAGACAAAATTTGAGTTTCTTATAAGTGGGATTGTTAAGTCAGTGTTTCGTACAAGTAGAAGTGTTCCTCTCTAGGTATTTTGTGTGGTTTAAACCAATAATTATAGGAGCTATGGATCCTGGAATCTTTTTCTCCTTTCTTCTTTTTCTTCTTCCACTTTACCTTCTCCTGATAAGGAAAAGTTCAAAAAGGCTTCCACCAGTTTCTTTGGGGTTACCCATCATAGGCCAAAGCCTGAGCTTCCTACGTGCCATGCGCATGAAACACTGCAGATAAATGGCTTCAGGATAGAATAAGAAAATACGGCCCCATTTAAAAAATGAACTTCTTTGGGACCCCAACAATGTTCCTTCATGGACTGGCTGCAAATAAGTTCATCTATACTTGTGATGGTAGCTCACTTGTGAATCAACATCCATTATCGGTAAGAAGGATTTGCGGTGAGAGGAATATCCTGGAATTGAATGGACATGAGCACAAGCGTGAGGGGTCCTTGTATCATTTCTCCAGCCTGAAATGTTAAAGCAATATGTTGGTAAGATAGATGAAGAAGTTAAGAAGCATTTTGAGATGCATTGGCATGGCAAGCAGAAGATTTCGGTATGTCAAATTAATCAAACAGAAAATATCAGCACATCTTAATATGTTTCTTTTATCTTGAATACATAGGCAATGCTATTGATGAAGACCCTTACATTCAACATTTTGAGCTCACTGATAATTGGAATTGAACAAGGTGAGAAAAGAGACATACTTGTAGAGCTATTTCAAGAACTGCTGAAGGGTGTTCTATCGGTGCCAATCAATTTGCCATTCACATGCTTCAATCAGTTGTTGAAAGGAACAACTACCCAACTGAATAAAGATTGATTACCATTGCATAAAACCATAAATGGTTGAAAAATATTGCACTGCAGAACAGGAGAAAATTGTTAGGAGTAAGACCTTGGGGGAGCTTCTAACATGGAATGATCTTGCAAGTATGAAATACACATGGAGAGTAGCATTGGAGTCTCTAAGGATAATGTCTCCTGTATTCATTTCCTTCAGGAGGGTCGTTAAAGATTTCGAGTATGAAGGATACCCTATTCCCAAAGGATGGCAGGTGTGACACAATCCCATGCTTGTTTCCCTATTTGTTATAGCTCAATACCATGCTACATGCTAACATGCTTTAGGTTTGAACTATTTATTCCAGGTAGCTTGGTCAGCCTGCATGACACACATGAATGAGTGTATCTTCCCAGATCCATCAAAGTTTGAACCAAGACATTTCAAGAAATCAGCATTCCTCCCTCCATACAGTTTTGTAGCATTAGGCGGTGGACATAGAATATGTCCTGGATATGAATTTGCAAGACTTGAAACTCTGATTACAATATATCACATGGAAGCTCTGTTGCCAAAACATTTCTTTTTCTAGAGATCCAATGCCAACATTCAAGGATGGACTAGAGATAGAAATTGAACCAAAGATGCTGCATACTCCAGCATCTATAGACTATAGCTATGTCCCTTGAATTGTAAAGTTAGAATTGATGCTGTGACATCATTTGAGAACTTTTCTGCCGCCTGAATTTGTCAAGAAGTCATGCCGGCCATTTATTAGTAACCACAAGAGTCATTATTAGTCAGACCAAGATGATAACATATGTTACTATCACATTCCTACTGCAAAAGCGTTCCTACTGAGTGCATTAATTTAGGTTATTTTCCTGTTTCCTGGATTGATGGTTTATAGAATAACTCTTGTATTTATCTGACAGTAGACAAATATAAAGACTGTCTGCATCATGCAGTTCACTTTCATAAACAACAGCATAAGACACTAAGTCAGATTCAATTATTGGATATTCAGCTCATCTTAGGGCAATGCTCCTGCAGGTTCTGATTCAACTCATCTTTTCCCTTAAAACATCACCTCAGCTCAACATCATGATTAACTTGTTTGGTGTAGATGATGTATCAAATTGCTTATGACATGTATGCTTTTCTGAGGCAATCAGACTTTCACTTTATTGCTTTTTCGAAGCTGAATATCACAGCATGTGGGAACAATCAGCAGTGAAAGCAGCAAGGTGAGGTAAACACATCAATGAGTCAAAATAGAAAGTGTAAGATTATCACCTCCGGTTGCAAAGAACTAGATAAATATGGAAATTCTAAAAAGAAAGTAAAAGCTGTGATAATAAGTTAAAGCAGTCATCTAAACTTAATGGCAGATGTGCTAATGTTGTGAGCTATAGTGATAAACGAGTAGACATTCTGCAAAACAAAAGCTTGGATGTTCCTTTCTATAAATCTCTATAAATATAGAAGGAAAAAAAAAATTCTAGGGCACTCTTGGACATTGTGAATATATGTTATGAAAAAATAAAGAAAGTAGGCCTGATCTTGTTATGCCCTTGAATGCAACAACCTCACCTGTGGCCCGTATATAGTAGCTACAGAGTTAAATCAATTCAATGCCAGGAATCAGATGAATTTGTCGTCTTTCAGACAGCTTACATAGCATATAAAGGGAGAGTACAGAGAAAAATGATTCTAAAAAATTGAAACCTCACCTTCATCAAAGCAAAGAAACATTTTCATTCAACAATAATTTATGCTCAACACAATTCAACAGCCAAAGATGAAAAACTATTATTTCCTCTAAACCAGCATAGAAGGTTCTCATTCCTATACAACGTTCCCTTGAACTATCAAACAAACTAAAATCTTACCATATCCCATTTGCTACTGAGGCAACCCAGCTTCAACCTCATTCCACAACTCGATATTCTTGGAAAACCTCTCCTTTACTTCCCCAATAAGCTCTTTCGCCTTGTCTACCTCCCCGCTACTCGCAAGCCCTTGCACTAAAATCTTCATAGTCGAAAAATTTGGCACCATTTTCTTCCCCATGCTCTCCTTGCAAACCCTATAGGCCGACTCGAAATCCCCACCTTTACCCAAAAAGTAAACCAAAGTAGCATAACAGCTATAAGCCGGTTGACACCCTCTATTCTCCATACTCTTAAACAACCTCTTTGCTTCCTCCAAATCACCTTCCATACAAAACCCAAGAATCAAATGACTATACGTAACCCCATTCGGCGTAATTCCCTTCGATAAACACCCTTCTAACAATACATTCGCTTCTCTCGCCCTCTTAAGTTTACACAAACTGTGAATCCTAATATTATAAACACCAATCCCAGCACTGATCCCATAATCCTCCTCTATCATTTTCGACACTGTCCCTACATCCTCATACTTCTCTTCCCTATAAAACCCCGCAAATAAATGCCCGAAAGTAGTTTCGTTCGGCTTCACTCCCTTCATATCCATCTCATTCAAAACCGAATAACACGAACTCGAACTCCCACTCTCACAGAATGACTGAATGACAGTATTAAAAGTTTCCAGATTCGGCTCGATTTTGTACTTCTTACTAAAATCAACAAAAACCCTATTCACTTCATCATATTTCTTTGCTAAAATACACGAAAACAACAAGGCATTCAACAATTTCACTGACCCAGAGGTTAAAACGACGTCATTTTGATTCTTCTCATGATATTCCTTGAAAAGCCGAATCGCCTGATCAATCATGCCAGCTTGGCCGTAGAGGATGATGGAGTGAGCAGCGAAGCGTACGGTGCGGAGATCAGGGCGTGAAGTGCGGAGATCAGTTAAGAAGTCGTCGATGTAAGAGAAGTTGTTGGATTTGGCGAGCTTGTCAATGGCGACTGAGAAGGTGATTCGGTCGATGTGGGCGTAGGGAGTTAGGCAAGCGGAGCGGCAGATTTCGAGGATTTTTTCGGGGTTGGTTTCGCTTTTGAGGAGTGAGAGGGCGGCGCGTGTTTTGGATTTGGAGGAGAGTGGGGAGGTGGAGAAGTTGATGTGGTGGCGGAGGTGGAGGAACTGGAGGCGGAGGCGGAGGCGAGCGAAGGAGGCCATTTTGGTGGGGGAAAGGGAGGGGATTTGGGGGTATCTGGAGAGTGGAGGGTCTGGGGGTTTTAGGGGGAATGGTATGGTGGGTGAGGGTGTATGATTTGAGGATAGAGTGCGGAGTTTCTATTTAAGAAAAAAAAAGAGATTGATCCGCTGAGGAAGTGAATTGAACCCGACGTGAATCGAACACGCAACCTTCTGATCTGGAGTCAGACGCGCTACCATTGCGCCACGGATCCCTGGATAGGTATTGTCAGATACTAAAATCATCTTAATATGATGAAATCAATTTTAAAGACAAGTCATTGATAGATTGAACCACAAATTTATTTGAAGCCTAAACAGTGAGGAAGTTTAAATTAGTGGTGATGCTCTGATAGTTTATTGTTATTAATCGTGGACAAGCAGCCGCAAATGCGGCCTCAGGATGCTAAATGTTAGTATCGGTTTCACTTTATTGATGATGCAAAAGGGGTTGTATTTTTGCTGGTGGCCTTCGCCGGGATCTTTATTAGTTGTCGTCATCTCTGCCTTCTCTGAGCTGTTTCCAGTAACTTACGTTGTGTGAATTCATAGTGTATGTGCCGAACCGTCTTGATGCAGCCAGCATGCATGACATGGATGATAGTAGTGTATACACTTTAAAACTTTGCAATCCTTTGGGAATTGAATTTGATGTGTGCCGACAAATTAATTTGGTTTATTCTTGTAGACTCTAGCTAGTTTGAATTTCTTGCACCATTTGCCAGAGCCACCTGCTTTCATCTTTTTCTGTGCGAGGAATTAAGGAACGAGGTGAGGGTTTGGGGGAATGGTTTTGGGCAGTCGATCTAAATGGATATATATTTTGTATTGATTTGGCACTGCTAATTAATAATGGTCTCTAGTTTCCTAGCATAAACAGCTCTGACCTTGCTGCTATAACAATTTATTATCCTAATTGTCCTCTTTCAGTTAAGTGTCTTACCCTACTGAACTTACGAACCAGGCTTCCATCTGGGTGTACCTTTGGATAGACGACAACAGTCCTGTGGAATTACTTGGAAAGACATTTGTTGCAGGTTAAACCTTGTAGTGGATTGGTGAGATCAAGATATGAGTTTCTAATATATATTTTTAATTAAAAAAATTTTGAGTTTAAAACTCATATAAATTTATATTAAAATGCTTAAAACTTGTATAAGTTTATACTACCTTGTATTATTAAGAACTCATTTGTGAATGTAGTAATTCAAAGTATTTTTTATTTATTTTTTTTATTAAAACATATAGCAATCGAGTCATTATCACTCAACATATTAAACTATTAGTTAATTCTTTTATGAAATAAATTGTAATTTAGACCGGCTACTATATGTGAACGTGAGAAAAAGAAAAACGAACAACCTTTAGGTACCTAATTGGAAAACTATAATCCCTTAAGGACTAAAGCTGTAGTTTGTTTTCTAATTTCAGATATGTGCAAAACATGTTTTAATTGGGTTTGGGAAATGGATGTGGTGGATGCGGGTGCATGGGGGGGGGGTCATTAGTATCGGGGATGATGATGGTCGTTTGATGGCTGTGTTGGTACTTTTATTGCAAGGATATGGAAAATGGACGGCACTGATTTGAGGATAGAGTGCGGGGTTTTTTTATAAAAGAAAAAAAATATATTGAGCCGGTGTGGGAGGGGATTGAACCCGACGTGAATCGAACACGCAACCTTCTGATCTGGAGTCAGACGCGCTACCATTGCGCCACGGATCCCTGGATAACAAACACTACCTACAAAGATATATTATTAAGATACGAAAACATGAAAGATTAATAGTAATAAGGGTTTGTTATTTTATTCAACTTTCTGAGCTTCTCAAGATTGCATCAAGAAGCATTAATGGCCGCAGAAAAGGATATCAAGGAGTTTGAAGAAGCCATGTCGATTTGTAAGGAAGGTAGAGATGCACAGCAACGAGAAGGTTTCCAAAGACTTTTTGATGACTTTACATGCATACAGAAACGGGTGCAAGGATTTGGTTGATGCGTACAGAGGTGTTGTTGGGCTGGTTGCAGGCTATCCTGATTTGGTGGTGGGGTTTCATAGATTTTTGCCAAATTCTGAAGCAATGGACTCTATGATAAGCTAGTTGCCCATTTGAAAATTGGAGAATATGTGTTAGAATTTCCTTTCACGAAACTTTTGACAAAGTTAATGGATCGATCCCTCACAAACAAGTAAGCCTCCATGTCGCAGAGTACAGTTGATATGGAGATTTTTTTGCTGGAGAAGATGAACGTCGGGATGCTGGAAAACCTACAAAAATTTGTCCCTTTTGAAGAATTGAAGATCTTTCAATGATGAAGTTATATAGTATATTTGAGGAAAGAGCATTTGTAAACAACCTTAATTAGTTGTGGGTATGAAGAAGAAGACGACATAATTAATATTGAGGAAAGAGCATCAAAATCTGAATCCTTTATATAATTTGTGTTAATAAGACGAAGATAAAAGGGTTCATTTTTTAGGCTCCCTGTCATCATTTGAAGTAATAATCTATCAATGAGGTGAAATGTTATAATCATATTTTTTATTTGATAAGAAATTTATATTTTATTATAATTAATCGTTCATTTCAATGGAAGCAGCACTCGTATATATTAATTTCAAATATTGCTCCTTGACACAATTTTTTGCTAATTAACTACTAATTTTTGGTGTGATCAATATTGATGTGTTTATGACAAGAATATTTAAACTAATAACTAATAAAAACAATTCTGTGTTGTTAATTAAGAATAAAAACTGATTTAAGATAACTTTAAACTAATTTGATTAAGAAAAAACTAACAAGATAAAAGAAGATTAATTATCTTCCGTGAATTCTTTTAGAGATATGAAAATTTTATATATATTGCTCAAGCAATACTCATCACTCATTTTGAATAAAGAAATAAATACAAAGATGAATTTATAATAAAAATTCTATTAAAACTAATTTGAGAATTTACGCATAATTAATTTTTAAAATAATCTTGTTAAATTTTATTTTCTTTTTTTTCCTCTCTACTTTATGTATTTATCTCATTCAAATATAATAGGTGAACCAAAAAGGAGATTTAAACTCTATTAACATACAAACTAATTTAATATATTGATTTTTTACGGTCGAAAAGAGTCTCTAGTAACAATTTTTTATTTTGAACAGGGAAAAACATATATTTATTCAAGAAATTGATATTCATTTGAGATCAAAACTTAAATTGTTTGTAAGGGTCTTGGTAAAAAGGTCTCCTAATTTAAATATTAAAAAGACAGAAAATTTCGAATATTCTTTGACCCTGTTTGAAAAAGAAAGAAGAAACATTGGATTAAGTTTCTTTATTATTTGTTTTTTTTTTTTTTTTACGTACAAAATATTTGTTTTTGTATTATAAAGACCCTGTAAAACAAACATAGGTGCCGCTTAATCCTACCGGCAAAATGGCCCCAGCAGCGTGGAGGAGGTCCACGGAAAGCAGTGAGGAAGTTTCCGGTCACAAGCAGTCGGTGCTCATTCGTGGACCCGCAACGCAGGTAAGGAATCTCCAGCAGCATCAGCATCAGCATCTCCTCATCTTTTAACATTAATTAATTTGGATAAATTTACGGTGTGTGTGTATTTATATATATATATATATATATTATTTAAAAATTTTCATTTTAAAACTGTCATATTTATTTTAGTTTTTTTTAATATATTTATATTCTATATTCTATATTCTAAAACAGTATTCAAACACAATCATAAGAGATTATTACATGGCTGTTCAAAATTTCTGACAACTCAATGAATCTCTGAAAATAATAATATGGATGAGGATGATGATATTGTATTAATGCAAAACATTTGTCTTTTATGTATAAACTTTAAATCTACTTTCTAACCTGGAAAATTGGAAATAAAACCACTAATCTAAAATTTGAAACAAGATATTACCCCTTCTAGTGGGCGGCATGATTGAATAATTTAATTTTAATTTGATGAGAAATTAAAATTTAAAAATTGATGGACTGAATTGTACTTTACAAGATTAATTAATTTCGGTTTTTAAAAATTAACAAATACTTCTAAGAATAGACAAACGAAACCTAACACAATATCTCTTATTTCTTCTTCAAATACACTAAAAGATCTCGGGTTGGTTTTTCTAGTGAGGCAGGCACCTTCTACATCTTTTTTCTACCATATTAGAAAAAAACTTGAACCCTGTAAAAAGGGTAAGAGGTAACATTGAGAAATGTGAAAATACGAGGATGGTAGTGAAATATTAGCAGATATATAAGGACTAACATGTAGTATACCCTACAGAACAGATTAAAAAACAAAGAAAAGAAGCGGCAGCATAGTGATAGACTGATAGTTAACAACCACCAAATCTGATGATCACGTCTCTCTCTCTCTCTCTCTCTCGTGGAAGCTTATTAGGTGCTGCTTCTCTTCCTTCTTCAGAAGACTGTCTGGTAAAAAACACACACTAAAACAACAACCACCCCACACTACTCTCTTGCCCGGCGGATATCGGAGCTATGGTCGGCGACTGGTGGCAAGATATCAATGACTCCACTCAATGGCAGGACGGAGTTTTCTACACTCTTTGTGCTGCTTACGCTCTTGTTTCCGCCGTCGCTTTGGTTCGTGTTTCCGCTTCCCCGCACCCGCGTCTTTCATTTTCATACAAAATTGTTGTCATTGGAATAAAATACTCTCTCTTTTTTTTCTGTTTATAGATTCAATTGATAAGGATTGAATTGAGAGTGCCAGAGTACGGATGGACGACGCAGAAGGTTTTTCATCTCATGAATTTTATCGTTAACGGAGGTTTATTTTTTCTTAATGATACTTTTTCGTTGTGCTATTTAACTTAATAAGATTATATTTTTTTTATAATTTTCTGGGGGTTTTTTCTTTTTAGTGCGGGCGGTTGTGTTTGGATTTCATAAGCAAGTATTTATCATGCACCCCAAGGTTAGTATTACTATAGTTTAATTATTAAAAATAAAATAAAAATGCTAAATTAGATGGTGAGGTAGAATCAGTTAGGGTTTTGAATATTGTGATGATGAAGGGTTGTTGTTTTTGGGAATGAGAGCAGGCATTGGTTTTGCTATTATTGGATTTGCCTGGACTTCTCTTCTTCTCTACCTTTACACTCCTTGTTCTGTTTTGGGCAGAGATATACCATCAGGCAAGCTTTATATTCGAGTTGCTTTTTAATTATTTCAGGGTTTATGTACTTGGATTGTTGTTCAGCTGATTATACTCACACACACACACGCACACGTATAAAATCCTTTTTTACTTGTTTTTGAAGTTCCAGGCCAGAAGTTTGCCGTCGGATATGCTCAGGGTTTTTTATATTTCAGTCAATGCAGCAATGTATTTCATTCAGGTATGCTAAATGTTAGTATCGAGTTCACTGTATTGATGATGTAAAAAAGGGGTGTATTTAGCAGTTGGCCTCCGCTGGGATATTTATATGCTATTGTCATCTCTGCCTCCTCTGAGCTGTTTCCAGTAATTTATGTTGTGTGAATTCTTGGTGTACGTGCCAAACTGTCTTGATGCAGCATATGACATGGATGAGTACACAAAGAAATACTTAAAAACTGTGCAATCTTTTGGAAATTGAACAAATGCTGGTTTGATGTGTACCAACAAATTGGATGCCTGAGTTTATGTGACAGTTCCCTTATTCTTGTAGACCTCTAGCTAATATGAATTTCCAAGACCATTTGCCTGAGCCAGTTGCTTTCATTTTTTTCTGTGATAAGGAATGGAGTGAGGGTTTGAGGGAATGGTTTTGGGCAGTCTAAATGAATATGGTTTGTATTGATGTGGCGCTACCAATAATGGTCTCTGGTTTCCTAGCATAAACAGCTCTGACCTAGCTGCAATAACAATTTATTATCATAGTTGTATTTCAGTTAAGTGTCTTACCATAATGAACTTTTGAATCAGGTTTGCATCTGGGTGTACCTTTGGATAGATGACAACAGCGTTGTGGAATTAATTGGAAAGATATTTATTGCAGGTTAAACCTTGTATCCAGCATGGATAAGCTCATCACTCCCATTTCTGGGAATTAAGCTCTACCTTATCATTTTTACAAGTATCTATACATATTCAATCATATTTTTTTTTTTCAGTGGTGTCAATCCTAGCTGCATTAAGTTTCTTGGTATATGGGGGAAGGTGAATATTCTTCATTGTATTTAATGATTATGGTTATTAGGGTATCGAGAGATGTCTGGTTTCATTTACTCATGTAAGTTTTATCTGTGTGCTGTTGTTTTTTGTGTCTGCTTCCAGATTGTTTTTCATGCTGAAACGCTTCCCTATTGAATCTAAAGGGAGAAGAAAGAAGCTTCATGAGGTTTGGTGCATTTCCTTCTTGCTTGATTTCTGTAATTTAGAATCCATTTATCATATTACGAAACATGATTGCTGCTACACTATGTATTGTGGCTTTTGCCTATTTTCTTATCTGCATACAATATTTGCATGTTATCCTTTGGATTTTAGTTCTCATCATACAGTTTTGTCAAGTTTGTGATGGATCTGAAACCATCCTTCTCATATGATCACATATTTCAAAGACTTACTGTTCCCATATATGGATATCAAGTCAAAACATATCTATTAGGTGATTGCAAGTTTATAACTTTCCCATTCAAATGGTCGAGTGTGAGAGAGCTTCAGTGGTCTTGGTCTCTGTGAGTGATTTTTCTGGCACAGATCTTTGATGTTGGAGTTGGTGGCAGAGCATTCTGCTAAATGTGCATTGCATGCTAAAAGATTTATTAGTATTATGGACATGTTGGGTTTTACACAAGCTTTAAAAGAGATATCGCCCAAATTTTGAACTAGTGAAAATAAATAATTACACTTACAGTATCGTGGCAAACATAACTTCCTGCAATGTAATAGAACAAAAACAATAAGAATTTAAAATAAAAATGAGAGAAATTTTAAAGGTGCACTAATCATCCACAAAAACTTGCATGAACTTATCATTTGACTTTAAATTAGTATGATGAGCTCCATTGCAGGTTGGATCAGTTACAGCCATATGCTTCACTTGCTTCCTTATCAGATGTTTTGTGGTAAGCCTCAAACAATAGTCCACCCCGACTTATGTTTTAAGGATTTCTTGTGATGCTTTATCAAAAATTGAAACTGTTGCTTAAAGAATCTGCCATCTTCTTAATTTTCAATCCATTATATACTCATGAAGTTGGAGATGTGGGTCTCCTATAGATTTTGAGGGCACTAAGCATGGGGAAATGTCAACGAAGCTGGAGTACATTAATTAGCATTTTTTTTACTGCATAATGTATAGTCAGGAATACAATCATCTTAGATTTTTTTGCTTGACAGGGAAAAAGGATATTTGATATGGCAATAATGCTTTTGCATGTGCTGTCTGGGGCATCGCTGCATTCATAAATATGAAGTTGTTTGTTTAAACTAAAATTTAAAGCTTGCAGGTTCTTCTCTCTGCTTTTGATGCTGATGCCTCACTTGATGTACTGGATCATCCAGTTTTGAACTTCATCTATTACATGGTACTCTATTACACTTTTTTATACATGTAATAAGCTCCAGTAATATAACTTGGCATTACATGGAACTTTACTTTTGATTTGGAACTTTTTTTGCTCAAAATTACAGCTTGTCGAGATTCTACCTTCTGCTCTAGTGCTCTACATCCTGCGGAAGTTGCCTCCTAAGAGGATATCAGCTCAATATCACCCAATTTGTTAGCCAGCAATGCTTCTTTAATCTTAATGTTCTCTGTTCCCCCAGAGCAGTTGGTCCTGTCTGTTTCAGCTGTAGGTGATGTTGGAGTTGAGCATTGAAAAAGAGTCCGGAAAACGTTCCAGATGTCTATTCTGGTGTAGCTCATGACGACAGAGATTCGTTTTAAATGTATATTACTCAGATTACCGCAGCTTGTTGAAAGGGAGATTTGAATTCTTAATGGGTTAAGAGATGTCGAGGCATTGGTTGTTTGATACTTTTCTATGCAGTTTATTTTCTTAGAATCTGCTAAAGGAAAATTTTGTGTAGTTTGGGGTAGTTGTCAGTCAGTCTGTAGAGAATTCAATTTGAAGTTGTATGCATGCTTAACAAATCAAGGAGATGATGCGTCCCTTTTTCCCTCATTTTCCTTTATGGTACGCCAATCATCAGTCAATTGTACCTTTTGTGGAGGGATTTATTTGAGATTTGGATTAATGTTTCTCTGCTTATGTTTTTTTGAGCCATGAACAAATTTATACATAGACGTTACTTTCTGATGACCTATTTATTAGAATGGCTGATCTTTCTATTTCCTTTGTTGCAATTGTCAAAGGAAAGTTAGTTGGCTATTTATCAAAATCTTTCCTTTATTAGGATATGCTAGCTGTAGGATAAATGTATATGGGAGTTTTGATATTCTAAAGGCCAGAAATTCACTTTATATAAATTTTATACTATTGTACTATTTCTATATAATGAAAACTCTTCATCATGAAGAAAGGAGTTTTTCCTCTAAAACACTCTAAATTTAACATGATATTAGAGCCACAATTTTGATTCATCTCATGTCTTCGTAAGCTTAGTATAGTTCTTTGTTTTTAGTTATTCTCTATCAGTTTATTTCTCGTTATCATGTCATCAGACAAGTCAATTCTTTTCAATGACAATAACTACTCAGCCTAGGAATTTCATTTCAAGGTGTTTATCAAAGGCAAGGATTTAAGGGGCCATACTAATGGCAACAACCTTACTCCAAACAAAGACAAAAACAAGGATCGGAACATCAAATAAGAAGTCAAGGATGCTCAAGTTACCGTGTTGAATCTCAGATCTATCAAACATAAACTTGTCTTGAATCTTTGACCCTCCAAGACTGCTGTTGAAATGTGGACTTACCTAAAGAAGTTATACAATCAACATAACACTACTCGTTGATTCAAGTTTGAACTTGAATTGGCCAATCTCAAATAGGACAATCTTTTTGTAATAATTTTATTTTTACTCTAGCATCATGAATCTTTGGACTTAATATATTGATATTATGTATGTTACCTTACCTCTCAAAAGCCTTAGTTTCATTCAATCTCTCCATGAAATTACTAAAGATATCAATTCCTCATGAAACTCATATATGAATTTAAAAGGACCCAACCTAATCTTATAAACTGAGAGCCTGACGAGTAACACCTTTTTACTCAAACCACCATAGAGCGACATAACTTCTTATTCTCTTATTCCCATAGCTTATACAACACAAGGCAAGCCAAGCCAAGAGGCCGAAACATGAGCATTGTCTATTGTGTTTGTTGTCAAAGATAGTCATTTTGCTTTGAATTGTTCCAAAAATTTTGCAACTATTCCAAAAATTCTGCAACTATTGCAAAAAGATGACCATATTATCAAGAAATGTCTTATCCGACATCCTAAGAAATCTATAACAACATATACAACCTTAGCTGAGTCTTCTCGTATTGGTGGATCCATGGATACAAAACCCATGACATGAAATGCTTTTGGTTTTGTTCAACCCGTAACTCTTGAAATAATCCAATAAATGATTGTTTATGCATTTTCCACTTTAGGAATCTTAGGCAAACAATTCTTTACATCTCCTCCTTGGTATTTTGACTCTACAACTTCCAATCATATGATAAACAATGATAAATCTCTTACCAGTGTGCATAAATTTTCTAGAAATCTCAAGATTTATATTATTGATGGCAATTTCTTACCTATTATAGCAACTGGTGATGTTTCTCCTTCTCTAACCGATGTCTTTATCTCTCTTAGCCTTACCACTAGTATTGTTTCTATCGATTAGTTGGTTGACAATGATTGTAAAGTGAAATTTTCTAAATCTGGTTGTGTTGTGTAGGATCAACAATCTAGAAAAATGATCGCGGGAGGGTCTAAAGTAGGATATCTTTTTCCTCTCCATTTACCTTTATCTCCATGTTTATCATTACCTTTTGTCACTTGTAACTTTGTTCATGTTGATTGCTAAACATGGCATAAACATCATAGACATCCAAACTCTAATGTACTTCATAATTTACTAAAATCTGGTTTATTGAGAATGCAAAGTCCCCATCTCTTAATGTTGTTTAATTTGATTACAACTCTTGTAAGCTTGGCAAAAGTAAAACTATGCCATTTCCCACTTACACACCAAAAGGAGTCCAATCATTTGACATGATACAAAGTGATGTATGGGGTATGGCATCAATTATTTCTCATGCTAATTACAAATATTTTATCACTTTTATTGACAACTATAATCGATTCACATGGATTTATTTTCTATGCTCTAAAAGAGAATTTTTTAAAAACTTTTACATGAATATATTCAAACCAATTTTCTACCAACATAAAAATCTTACGCTTTGACAATAGGGTGAGAACATGTTTCACTTGTTTTAGGAATACCTATAACACACATGGTATAAAAACAAAAAAAATCCTACGCTCTAACAATAAGGTAAGTACACATCTCACTTGTTTCATGAATACCTATAACACACATGGTATAATCTCTCAAAGATCTTGTCCCTAAACTCTTCAGCAAAATAGGATGGCTAAAAGAAAAAAATCATCACCTTCTTGATGTTGTATGCACCCTTTTATTAGAGTTATGTAAAGCTCTCTCTGCTACTATCCATCTCATAAACAAATTGTCTTCTCTTTCATTGCACAAAAAATCTCCTTTCACTCAATTATTTGGTCATACTCCAACCTATTCTACCATATATATCTTTAAATGTGTGTTATATTCACCTTCCTATACACGATTGCATAAAAATCATGGGTTAGTCTATCCAATATGTTATTCTAAGATATTTTATACCCCAAAAAATTTTCTTTGCCATGATCCAATCTAGGTTGTATTCACATTTCTAGAAATGTAATTTTTCTAGAAAATGAATATTTCTTTCAAACTCATCATGATAACTCTTAAGCATTTCCTAGTATACTAGCGACGATCCCACTCCCTATCAACTTAGATTCCAACATCTCTTGATTCCCCTCCAGATCATCCCCCAATTATTGATTTTGTCCAACTACACTTGCTTTTCTTAGACATGATACTCAGGTTCGCAGACCCCCAAATAGGTTAGGTTTCAAAACTCTTTTATCTTTAATATCCACTTTGTCTTCTATTCTTATTCCATTGAGTTACAAACAAGCAATGGTACATAAGTGTTAGCGGAAAGCTATTGAAACTGAACTTTTAGCACTATAAGAAAATCACACCTGGATGTTGTTATATTTCCCCAATCTATAAAACATATTGGGAGTAAATGTGTGTTTTCTATCAAGCTTCATTCTAATGGACCCATAGATCGTTACAAGGCTCGATAGTCACCAAGATGACCATCATGTGTACAATCACAGCCCTTTCCACCTCTCACTTCTGGCCTTTACATAAGATGGATGTTAGGAACGTATTTTTTACATGGTGATCTCAAGGATAGAGTTTACATGAAATTTTCCTCTAGTATGTCTACTATTTTATCCATTGATGTTTGCAAACTAAATTGTTTTTTTGTATGGTTTGAAATTGGCACCAAGAGCATGGTTTGAAAAATTTTACACCTTTTTTTAGGTTTTCATTCACTCAAAGTTTGTATGACCCTTCTCTTTTTCTACAGAGAACATCTAATGGCATACTCATCCTTTTTGTTTATGTGGATGACATTATTGTCATTAGTTTTTATATGACAACTATCTTTGAGATTAAAAAATTATTGCATTTTACTTCCCATATGAAAAACATTTTAGGCAACTCACCTATTTCTTGGGGTTAAAGGTGCATCGGCGACCTCAAGGTATCTTTTTAAATTAAAACAAATATATTTAAGAATTGGTTCATTTAACATGTCTCACAAACTCTATTTTTGTTGACACTCCCATGAAAATTAGTGTGAAATATCAACGTCAAAGGGAAACTTTTTGAGGACCTCTCTCTATATCGAAAGCTAATTGGTAGTCTTATCTACTTCACCATCACTCGACCTGATATCTTTTATGTTGTTAAACATTGTCAACAAGTTCATGCAAGCCCCCCAACATCTCAACTTGTTGATGTTCGTCGCATCATTCAATACATCCTTGGCACACCTAGTTGTGGCTTATTTTTCTGCTGCTGATTTGGCTGACTATACACTAGAAAATCCACCACATGATGTTGTTTATTTCTTGGTGATGCTCTTATTTCTTGGAAATGCAAGAAGTAAGATTGAAAATCCACTACAAGATGGTGTTTATTTCTTGGTGATGCTCTTATATTTTGGAAATGCTAGAAGCAAGATTGCATCTCCAAGTTCTGCATTGAGGTAGAGTATCGCGCCATGTCTGTTGCCTGATTCGAAATCATTTAGCTATGTGGTCTCCTCAAAGAGCTTGGTTTCTTCCAAGTTCACCATACTCCATTACATGATGACAACATTAGCATCATCCATATTGCTGTTAACCCCATCTACCATGAGCGTATGAAGCACATATAGGTTAACTTCCACTCTATTTGAGAGGCCTTTGATCATAAAGTTATTACACTTTCATATATTTTCACTACTCTACAAATCATGGATATCTTCACCAAAGCTATTGCCAATCATATCATTTTCTTGTTAGCAAATTAATGCTTAAAGATTTATCGCATCAATTTGAGGGGGGTGGTAGAAGAAAGTTAGGTGGCCATTTATTAAATGTAAATTCTATACCTTATAGCTTTGACAACTAATTTCTTTGTTTGTAAATCTTCTCTTTATTAGTACCTTATTAGTATATACTAGTAATAAGCTAATTGTATGTGGTAGTTTAATGTTCTAAAGGCTATAAATTTACTTGTATAGATTTTATACTTTTATACTCTTTCGAGAGAAAGGAGTTTTTTTCTAAAACGCTCTCTAAGTTTAACAGCAATTCCATTGTATTCTTCATTTCCTGTTTAGATTTTCACTCAGCTGTTTTTAATAAGTTAAATATGCAGCTGGTCATTTTTTTTAGGGTCTGTAATATAATCAGTAAGAACACAGATCCTGCTAAAGGACTTTCACAGGAGCAAAAGCTGGCCGCTTTCTCCAGGCATGAGCACAAGGCAAGACCCACCCTGACAACTTGGTAAAGGAACCTACCTTAGCCTAAAAAATAAAATGTTTGCTGTTGTATTGCTACACAAGCGTCAGCTAGCATTTCTGGTTCCATTCTCTACAGTCGGACCAAAAGTTCGATTGAACCAGAAAATATACCATCAGTTCTATGATAAATGATGAGGAATCATCGAATTCCAGAAAATCAAACTCGCTGTATATTTGATTGAGCATGAGAAATGCACGAAGGAGAAAAATCCTATATCAACCGGAAGCATCTATTCTTAACATAAATGCGAAAAACTTGTCTCCAAAATCCAGCAGCAGCAGTATCATTTACAAAGTTAATCTCTGAAGACATGTCAGGTAAAGAACCAAATCCACCCATATTTCCCACTACTTTTACGGGCAGGCCACTGTAACCAAACGTTACTATTCATCAGCCTATGTTTTCTGGGTATCTCATCAATCTTGGTGAAGCTCCTCTGCAGGTGGAGCAAATCGCACATTTGCTGGCCGAGCCACCACAACAGCGTCATCTGCAAATAGAGATTTAATAAATCCTGGGGTTCGTAGGGGCCGACGACCTGTCATTCGCGGATATACATCTTCAAGAAAATAGTAAGCATGACCCGCTATCATCCCCTGTATCAGAAAAAGTTACAATTAAAAAAAGGAAACCAAGAGAGTCACATGACAAAAAGGAAGGCAGATCAGATTAACAGGAAATTTGACATCAAAGTCAGGAAGATCTTTATATAACACAAATTAAACCTAGAGGAGCCACGCATTCTAATGGCTCCAGCTTAATCAGAGTTCAAAGATACTTCTTGACTTCATAAGTATAATGTAACTGGATAAAGGTGGAAGTCCTTGATCTCTCACTACATCAAGCAATACATCAAAAACTGGAAGATGACTCAGTTTATAGTGAAGCAACATGTCTTGTCTCAGCTTACAGCACGAAATTTACAATCAGTATTAGTGTTTCCCTTTTCTTTTCATTTTTTTGGATAATGATAAGGACAAGTCATGGGAGGTACTCATCTATATTTAAGTTTCTTCAAAACTTGAATGCCAATGACAGAACATCCAGGGTTTGATGAAACAAGAACTACAATGAAATTCATATCCAATCAAGCAAATATTTCCGAGAGAGCATGGTTAAGAATTTGCTAATGCATGTAACATAAAAGCACAAACATGGAATTAACGATGGCACATAAAACACACCAGCAGATCCACCCAAGCACTGGCACCAACAAGAACAGAGAATCCCAAGAGAACCTGGTGAAAAACAAGGGAGAAAACAGTGTTACTACTTGCCTCTGCATTGACTTTCAAGATAATTCAACTTGAAACACATCACAGTTAGAACCCTAATTAGGACAGCTCATGTATCAGTTTGATTCTAAGTGAATGTTAGAGCAGCTACAAACAGATGACAGACAGAAGTACATGTTATCATTATGAGACAAACTTACATGATTAAGCTGAAAAACAGATCAAATGCTCATTAAAAGCTCACTCACCCATGGTAGGTAAGCTGCTGTGAAAGTGAAGAGGCCCAAGAAACTCATGTGGATAAAGGGGTTTTGCTTGCTCCAGACATAAACCTGTACAGATGAAAGATTTTTAAAAAAAATTTGTAAGAGTTTACTCAAAAAAGAGTTATCAAAATGATATTAGAACGTAAGAAAGACTAAAATAACTAACCATCATGAAGGTCAATGAATTGCTCAGGAATATGATTTTTGAAAACGATTCTGACAGATAGGGTATGTTTCCTCCAATTATGACAATGCTAGTCAAAACACTAGCACCAAACAAGAGCATGTAAAAGAAATCTGCAGTCCTTCCCCTGAAAGAGTTCTCTTCGAGAAGTTTGCAATATCGAGCAAGAAAGAACATGTGGAACATAAAGTCCAAGTCTGGCATCATGAAGAAGAACATTAAGAAAGACAGTTGGTGATTAAAAAAAAAATTAACTAAGACAGTTGGTGATTAAAAAAAAAAAATTAACTGCAAGAACACAAGTATATCATAAGCAGTCAGAACTCATAAACCTATCTTTATTGTGAATAAGGAATTTGACATAACATAAAGATATAAGAAAACCAAACTTTCCGATAAAAAGCACCCCAGGATGTAAGATGCTTTCATGGAAAAAAGAGAGCCATAAAGTGCAAGTTTAATCAGCCATGCAAACAGACTCCATCATCTGCAACATCTTGGTTTGGTATATTAGAAGTGCCCAATTCAGTTTTAGGAATTAATTGTTGATTCCCAACACAGAACTCAGGTTCCCTCTGTAGAATGATAACAATCACAATTTGATAATCACTTTCCTTGGAACTGAAGCCTTAAGATTTAGACTGGAAAAAAAGAGATAGCATTTCATTGAAGAATTTGCACTTGAATATTAATTTTTGCTTGAAGAAGATAGGCAGTTAAAAACTTGGATATCACATGCTGTAATCCATGCAAATGTCATAAAATTGACCAGGCAAAACACTGCAACGCTCACAATGAACTTGTTCAACCAAAGTTTACAATAACTCTTCTATTCATAGTATATCTACATCTTTGTTTATGGATATGCAGATATTAAAATCCAATTCAGGACCCTCTTATAATAGAGATGCAAAACGAATGTGAATTCTCATTTCACTACACCTAGGAGCCTGTTCACAGGTCACCGAAGGAGCTAGACAAAGCTTGAAACCTTCTGATATTAAGATGCTAGAGGCTGTGCAGACGAAAGAATTGATACATATACTATAAATTTGAAAGCTTTCGTACATTTCTGATATTGGTAATCACCACTAACACCCAGATGAAAACTTACCCATCTTACGGAAGTAAAGGAAATTAGTGACAAGGCGCCAGAACTCATAATTCTTCATCACAAGTTTAGGGTTTAAGTACAGATTAGAAGGAGATATTATCTGCCCAAAACAAACAAAACCAGAGCTAAATTAAATATAAAAGAAGTTCCTTCACCTTTATAAACCCATCAAAATCACAAATGCCAACATAAATATAAACCCAGAATGAACCAAATTTAACTCCTCAAGTCTAATAACAAAAGCAATAGCTAACTCAACCTCCAAATATCCAAATTAATTATTTCAACATTCTTCAAAAAAATCAAGAAATAAAAACAAACACAAATTTCAATGAAAAATCAAAAGCGAAACTACAACTTACATAACTGAACGAAACCCAGTTGAAATCATTCAAGAACAGAATAACTCAAAACGTTGTCTTTTTTTTTTCTTCTTTCAAAAACAACAAAACCCACAATGAAAATAAAAGTAAAAAACCTATCATTCACAAAATTAAATCAAACCTATTTGAATCATCAAAAAAACAAGAAAGCCCATTTCATTAAAACCAAATTTACCATTCATTATCCCATCAAAACAAGCAAAACCCACATATTAAAACACGCAGAGAAAAAAGAAAAAAAAAACAAATACAAAGTTTAAAAAGAGAAGAAAAGGTGAGAGAAGGCAAGCAGGCAGGCATACATCAAGAGAGCAACCAATGGTGGTAACAACTGCAGCTGTGACATAAGAGCGAGTAATTATTGGCATCTGCCTATACCAATCCTCCACTGCTTGAGCCATTAATTAAGAATTGATAATTGTACAAGTGACCTCTAAAAATATCTGATTTTTTATGTTTCAGCTGAAAATTCTTTAGACCCAGAATAGAAATAACGATTTTCTACTTAAGATGGTTTTCAGTAGAGAATTTTGGTGCTTTTTTAAGGAATCAAAGAAAGAGGTGAATGAAAAGTACGATCTTGGAAGGCTATAAGGTATGGTATCCAGCTAAAGTTCCTTGCTTGATACCCGTGACTATGCTGGCCCAATCAGAAAGAGAGTGAGTTCCACGAACCAATTGAATTGTTATTAGTTTTTGGGTTTATGGAAATGTGATACTTTTTTTTTTAATTTTAAAATTTAAAGGGTTATTACGAGGTTACTGTCCCGCGCTCCGCTCATACTAAAATTTATCAAAGGATAAAAATCTTAGTTGAGAAAAAAACTTAACCGCGTGGATTCATTATATAAAACTTTAAAATGATATTTCTTTTATTAAAAATTATTAATTGTTTATTTGTCTATGATGGCTGGAAATTTAGATGAGATAATTTTTTGATTTAAAATTTTTTTTTCAATTATTTTTTACTAAAAAACATTATTAAAGCCTTTCTAAACCACATAATAACATTGAAAACCCAAAAATGGGTTTAAAAACTGAAATTCAACCCAAATTAAATAAATAAAAAAACCTTTAGTTTCTTTTCTTTTAAATTGTTTTTTCCTTCAAATATTTTGACAAATTCACCAATAGTTTAGCCATTAAAGTCAGTGTTTGAAAAAAGAATTGAGGACCAAAAAAGAATTGAGGACTAAAAAAAGAGAAGAAAATTGGTTGGTGAAGCTACAATAAAATGTCTACATGTGACCATGTTTGTGTTTTTTTTTTTTTAATATTTTTTAAAAAGTTATTATTTTCTATTTGAAATTAGTTTTTTAGTGTTTTTAAATCGTTTTGATATATTAATATCAAAAATAATTTTTAAAAAATATACAAAAATTTTATTTTAATGCATTTCCAACTAAAAAAATACTTTAAAAAACAACAACTAGTATATATTATCCTTATCCATACTTAGTTTTTTGAAATGGATATTATGTAATCATTTTAAGTGTTATAAAATCTTCAATTCACCTTGAGAATCCAAAATTAAACATTATGGATATTTTACAAAAGAGAAAGAAACAATTAGGCTACTAGCATATAAAATTTTAACTTTTGGCAAAATAATACAATTATAAAAAGTTTTAGTAAAATAATATAGTTTATACTTGTCATTGTTCCAAAATGCAACATATAAAGAAGTCGCGATTGAAAAATGGACATTAAATAAACATTATGTTTATAAAACGTGACTCCTTTATATGTTGTGTTCTAAAGTCAGGATAACCACCAAAACAGTTACACCCTACATTGAATTGCTTTATTGAAGGGAATTGCTTACAATGTTTGTCTATTTTCAACCATTAATGTAGCGTAGAAATTAAAGGTTCTAAACATTTAGGTGGAGATCTAATATATTTATAGGTGGATTTGACCTAATAAGACTATGTAGATGACCTAATAAATGCTTTTCTAGATTAGTTGAACAAATCTAGATCCTAGAAAAGATCTAGTTGCGCCAGAATAGGTTAGCACCTCTAAACTGAGATAATATAATTAAATTTCTCGCTCGTTGTGATTCACAATCACGACATTTAAGGAAGTCATGGTTCAGAACCATGACAACTTATGATGTCGTTGTTCTGAATCGTGATATGTACAAACTATGCTATTTCAACAATTCTCTTTTTAAATTGTGCTATTTCCTCTATATTTTTAATTTACTGTGCTAATTTTATAAAAAAAAAAAACCCAAAGAAAAATTAGAATATAAAAGGCATTTAACAAGAATATCTATTTTTTTCCTTGTTCTCTATAATCATATTATGAAATGTTAAAATCATATTTTCTATAAAATATTTAAAGATGATTAAAAAACTTTATTTTTTTAACTAGAAAGGGATATGTTATAAAATTAAAAAATATTTTATTAACATTATAAACTATTTTAATTTAAATTTTAGAGGGGGTTGCACCCTTAGTTCTACCTGTATTTCCCATGTCACTTATCTTATCTTATGCATATAAGATTGATTGATTAATTCTTGAAAGGATGCTGCCAAATCCTTTTATGTCTATCGTTTGGCTTCAACTAGATATCACTGGTTGTATATGAAATTGATAACATAAACCTTAACCTTTTATGTAAAAAAGGGGTTGAAGTGTCATCTTACCCTGATAACATTTAAAGATGGATAAATATTCCTTATACATCATTAACGAGGGATAAATATCATTTACACGTCATTAATGAGGGATAAAGTAACAAGTCATTTTAAAGACTTTTATACATCTGGGGATGTAAAGAGATGAGAATATTTGACCTTAACTATTTCTGTTATGGGTTACGACAAAAATAAACGGAGTCTCGTGACCCAATAGGAAACCTATAAAGATTATCAATTTTACATCCATCTAGGCTTAGTGAGATGCTAAGTCTAAGGATGTTAGGTCTGGCAGCCTACTAGTCCCACATGTACCTAGGCTTTGTGCATAAATGAGCCTATGGATGCTGGGTTTGGCAAGCTGTCAAATCCATATATACATGGGCTTAATGCGTAGCTAAGCTTAGGGATGTTGAGTTATTACCCTGCCTTTAGTCCTTTTGTTGAATATGGATTCTATGAAAAAATAACATAAAGCATGATTTTCCATCAGTAGCTCCCCAAGTCTTTGCATATTTATTATGCAAAAATTTTAAAAGGTTACTAGCTTTAAAAAAGTCGTTTTACTTGAGAATTTTATGTCCCATTAACGAGGGATTTTTTTAACTTCCTTAAGAGATTTATCTTTATAGAATTGTTGAGATTCTTTGTGGCAATGTGTCTCATTTTTATTTGAAAGGGATGATCAAATGACCTATCTTTATTAAAAAAGAGGTATCCTTTAGGAAATAAAACGTTAGCGTGCATTCAATACTATAACTAAATGAATTTTTGAAGATTTGAGATGACATGAAAGATTATTCATCTAACAATGAGGGCAGAAAGATGTTTTCTTTATAACTATAGTCGTTCTTGCTTTTATCTTTTCTTTTACTTTCACTTTCTGTAATTTCTGAAAAACTACTCTATTTAAAAAAACCTCTAACCAATTTAGCTATAATCTAAGAAGAATCCCTCATTCTTGATATTTCATGCCAAAAGCTTTTTTTTCCTTATCTATTTTAAACATAAAAGTAGACCAAAAAAGAGTCAGATTTGTCTCTAGAAAAAAAACTTATTGCCTTTGACGAGGAGTTTAGGTTTCGACTTGGAACTAAGGGAAACAACAAGGATATGAGTCTATTAGATTAGGCCCCAAAACTAAAAAGAGTGGAGCCCTAACATTCATTTTTGGTAGGGGAAAGTAGTTCTCCTTGGAGGAGTGTCGCACCCGACATCGCGACGTCCTTAAAAATAACTTATTGGAAAGAATGAATTTCTAGCATCCTATTCTTTGATGGGGGATGGTCTTGTTTTAAGGAGTCGTCACCTAGTATTATGGTCACTAGGAACCCTAACTGGTCAATAGAAATTCTATGGTACGGGACTAGTTGAGGCTATAAAGGTATTAGCACCCCTAGCGCACCCTACCTTAGGTAAGTTGCATTGCTGGTTTAATCTTAAATTGCTAAAAATTATTGATTTGTGTTATGACGGTTCACTAGTAATATTCCTGACCCTGACGTTAGTGAATATTTAATTACTGGTACTTCTAAATCTAACGCTTGTAAAAAAAAAAACGTATGATATTCTTGACTCTGACGTCAATGAATAAACCCATGAAATAAATTTAAATTGATGCAAGTGTATATTTATTTTATTTTTTATGTAAAAAAATGATGGTTTAATCGTAATATTCCTGACTCTAGCGTCAATGAATATTCAATCTCGAATACTTCCAACTCTAGCGTTGGTAAATATTCCACCACGAATAATTCCAACTCTAGCGTTGGTAAGAATTCCATCACGAATGATTCCAACTCTGGCGTTGATAAAAATTCATAGCTAAGAAAAAATTAGTATATTTTTTTATTCCCAATCCTGATATCAGTGAATAAATTGATAAAAATACATTTTTTTTCTAAACACATGCAAAATTTTTATTTCTACACTTTCTATTTTTTTTATTTTTATTTTTATTTTTTTATTTTTTTTAGGGCCGGGCCCAGCTCAGCCTATGTGGGCTGGGTTGGACCCAGCCAGCCCGGCTCGATCACTGGCCTAAGCCAATAGCCCGGGCTGGGCAAAGCAACACGCGTGCTAATCCACACGTGTTGTACACTATGCAAGTGAATTAAAATTCACTTGCACAGTGCAAATGCAAATTGAACAGAAATGCCAGAAGAACAAATTGCTTACTTGGTCTACTGCACGTTTTTCTTCTTCTTTCTTCTTTGTTCTTGTGATTCTGCAAATGGTTGGTTCCCATGCTTCTAGTATTTGATCGATCTTTTGTGCTCCCTTCGGTTTTCGTTTGTTGTTTGCGGCTGCCGAAGTTGTGAAGGAATTTTGCCTTCCCATTCCTCTGCTTCAACCTGCCCCTGTCTTCCCCTGAGTTTTTAGTCTGGTTTCCTCCTTTGTTTTTCGTTGTTCTCTGTCTGTTTTCCTTTTTCTTTCCTTTTTTCTGTGTTTTTCTTTGTTTGGTTCGTGCTCTGCTTTTCTGTTTTTTTTCCTCTCTGGTTCTCCTTCCTTTCCCTCTGTATAATCTCCTGCCTCTCTTCTTGGCTCTCTTTTTTTCGTGTTTTCCCTTTCCCTCCTGCCGGTTCTGCTCTTTTTTTTTTTTTCAGTTCTTCCCCCTGCACGAGGTTGCCTTTGCATAGCTTTTATAAGGCCAAAGACAGCCCCGGTGGTGGTAATGGTCGGCCTCTTAAATGCTCTATAACCGACGCTTTCAATGAAGAAACGTACGTGTTGGTTGCCAATGGATGAAACAGAGGAAGAAGATAATGAACAATCATCTAATAAACGGCTTTGTTTTCCATTCAACCGCTAATTTCAATTTGGTCCTTGATGTTTTAAAATTTTTGTAATTAAACCCCTAGTTAAATTATAATTAGACCTCTGTATTTCGACGCCTTTTACAAGCTAGTCCTTGAACTTTAATCTGCTGCAATTTGGACCCCAATTAAACCCCAAGCTTTGATATTTCTTCAATTAAGTCCTTGATTCCATTAATTAAATTAATTCCAAGTTCAATTAAGTCCCAAACTTATCAATTCTTCAATTAAGCTCTTGATTTGGTTACTAAAACTAATCCAAAGTTTAATTAAATCCCAAAACTTCCAATCATGTTTCTCTTACCCAAATTTTAATTCATTCTTTATTTTTATCATTTCACTCATTTTTTTTAATAAAATAAAAGAAGTAAAAAATTAGGTTATGACAAGGAGAAGTACTTCTTCTGTTGTTATTAAGAACCTTAGGGGAGAGGAAGGTTAACTCAGGTCCTTGAGGATGATTCCCCTAGCACTTTAGGTGTGGAGAATATTAAGTTCGTTAATGTTCGACAAGTAAGAGAGTACACAACTTAAATTCTTGCCGAGGCTGAGCATATTAACCAATTGACCTCAAGCTCTGCTTAAGGTCATTTGGAAATTACAACTCATTTTTACATGTATGCGTTAAGGTACACCTTCCATCTCCAAGGATTTATGAAGGAGGTTTTTAGGTATTATCAATGGGGTCTAAGCCAGTTGCATCCCAACAAGTGGATAATCTTGTCCGCCTTTGATAAGTTTCTTAGGCTCGTCATAATTGAGCCTATAATTAGTGTTTTTAGGACATGTTATCATCTGGTTGCTAGCACCAATGGTGACAATGACATATGTTGGTTCTTTAACTTCACCAATAGACCCATAAGAGCCATGAAAGGAACCCTGCAGGGAAAACCTACTTATGTAAAAAAAATAGAGGAGGAGGTGGCTGATAGTGTGGTATAATAGGCTAGTCAGCCCTAGAGATGGGATGCAACAGATTAAGGGTTACTCCCACTATTAGAGGGTCCCTTCCTTTGAAGTCAACAATAAACCCTATCTGAACTTGGATTAGGGGAAGACATATGTTATATTGACATCGGCCTCAACCAAGTACGAAGTCAATAGTATGGACAAAAGGCACTACTAGGTTATGTTGTAAAGTATGCAACTTCCTTACCCTTTTTTATTTTTGTTACATCTAAGTTCACCGTTGACTTTGTTTTTTTTTTTTGAGGACTTGTCACACCCGGACATCACAATGAATGATCAAAAAATTTTCATGAAAAAAAACCCGATATCTGACATCTTGTTCTTTAAGGAAAAATGTCTAGTTTAAGGAGTCGCCACCTAGTATTATGATCACTAGAAATCCTAACTGGTCAACAAAGATTCTATGGTACGAGACTGATTACGCAAAAGGAAAGATACTATCATCCATTTAGCGTCTTACCTGAGGTAGATTGCATTGCTGGTTTGTCTTAAATTGCTAAAAGTTTGTTGTATTATATTTTTCATGGTTTGCCTAAGATATTCCTAACTCTAGCGTTAGTGAATACTCAACTATAAATATTTTCAACCCTGGCATTAGTAAATATTACGTAACCCAAAAAGTATAGTATTTTTTACTCTAGCGCCAGTGAATAAACTAATAAAATTTGAATTAAAAGAAAAATGAAACTATTTTTTTATTTTATTTTTATTTTTATTTTTTTAGAGGGGCTGGATCTAGCCTAGCCGTATAGACCAGCTTCGTCATTAGCCCAAGGCAGTGACCAAACCGTGTAGCAGCGAGCATTCATGAATTAATTCATGCTTGCTTCGCATAATAGATGGTTAATTAAAAATGGCAAGACGAGGGAAATGAGAAGAACTTACCCGGGGATGAAGCTCATTGTTAGGATTCTGGGAGAAGGCTAGGATTTGCCCTTCTGTTATTGGCTTCTCCTCTCCTCTGCTATTTAGTCTTCTTTTCTTTGAGTTTTCTTCTCTTGCTATCTCTCTCGTGTTCTCTCTGCGTTTCTTTTCTCTACCTTTTTCTTTGTTTTTTTGTCTCTTTTTTTATCCCGTTTGTTCTCCTGTTCTCTTCTCGTCTTTCTCTATGTCTTTTATTCCCTTTTCTATTCTGGGTTTTTTTTCCTTCGTCATGGCTACTTTTGACCTAAATCAGCTCTAAATTTTAATATTTCTTTACTTAAGCCTCTGATTTCATTAATTAAACTAATTCAAAGCTCAATTAAGTTCCCAAACTTAGCAATTCTTTAATTAAATTCCTGATATCATTAATTGAACCAATTCAAAGTTTAATTAAGTCCCCAAACTTATCAATTCTTTCAATTTCTAACAAAATTGAACCCTAAATTTACAATTCCTCCCTAGTTGATCTTAAAAAATTTCCTATTTGTGTTGTCTTGATCCAAATCTCAAATTTCTTCATTCATTCCAATTTTTTCATTTCATTTTTTTATTTTATAACAAAAATAAAAAAATAAAAAATTGGATTATGACATGACTAACAGCTGAAGGAGAAGGAGAAACTTCAACAAGGTCTACAAAGGAGATTTCATTGAAAGGGTCTTCGTCTCTTATCTTGAGTAGAGGTAAAACTAGAGAAGAGATGAATGACAACCCTACCACCACCACCACCATCATCATCGATGAAATCCCTATCCATGGGGATGCAATGGTGGGAGCCTTACCTCTCTCAAAAATAAAAGCTAGAGGTAGTCACACTCCCCTGCTTGGGGGTCAAACAAATCTGACCCCCTCCAAAGTGATTGCGTGCCTAAGGCACATTCTAAGAGAAGAATGGTCTCTACCTTTATAGAAATTGGTGTTCTAGCCTCAACCAGAAAGGCTCATATGGTGGCATTTCATCTACTCGACTTCTAACTTTGTCTGTAGAGGCTACAACAATTAGACCTTTTATTTGGGTCGTTCCTGAGGAAGTTGAATTTGAGGATGCTTTTCCTGATCTCGGTCTTTATTGAGCTTCTTTCAGTTTCCCCATCTTCAATGTAATGAACTTTATCATTCCTCTTTGTAGATTGGTTTTATGACCATTGTTCCCAACACTTGTTTTTGGCAGACTTTTATAATGTGCGCTTATTCCAAGAGGCATTAAATGACCAAGAAGAACCACATAAGAGAGGTCATTACAAAAATAAGGCAAATTAAGTTGCCTTCAAGTGACTAAAGAAGGAGAAGACTACCGTGAAGGCCAAATTGAGGAGGTTTAAGGTGGACTATTCATCACTAAAGGAATAGATACAAGACATTGTTCTTCAGTTAGGCTTCAATGATAAACTGCTTCAAGCTATTTATAATAAAGTGGATATCCTAAAACAGGAGATTCTTGAGGCGAAGACCATCTAAGACGGTCTGAGGGTTGAGCTTTTACTTCCTAAAAAGAAGCCTAGAGTTCTTAAACTCAGTTGGAGGCATTGAGAAATTCCTTTAAGGAGTTCCAGGAATGTTTTTGGGGGTTTGCAGCTTTGTTCGAGATTATTAGAGACAATATCTTTCTTACTATATCCAACTTGTATTTCTTCAATCAATCTAGAAGAATGCGTGGATTTTAGTGCTTTCTTCCATCCAATTCTAGCGCCTGATTTTACAGAGGGCTGTAATTGCCCAACATGGAGAATACCTAGCTGAAGATCCTAGTCTAAACATCTGAGCCTCCCCCCCTCAGTCCTTATGTACACAGCCTCTTTCCTATAAGGTTTTTCCATGTAACATATATTTTGTTTTATTTTATAAATTTGATTCCTTTCATCCCGAATCTAACATCCATAGTAAAAATTCCACGTGGGGTTCAAGGCCCTTAAGAAAAATTTTGAAATTTTATATGGGTCTAACACCTATACTTAGAAAAAAGTTGATGGAATTCTCTAGGCAATCTATATTGGTCCAACGCTCATAATAAAAATTCCATGTAAGGTCTAAAAACCTTTAGGAAATTATTGAAAATCTATATGGGTCCAATGCCCATACTTAGAAAAACATTTATCAAATTTTAACAGGAATTGACCTTTGAATTTTGTCTAACCTTAGGAGGATATGCCCTCTACTTGGAACCGAAAAGAAATTTAGGTTGTGATTATATCTTTTTATTTCAACATATCATTGAGATGATGCTAAGATTATGTGGAGATTGGTGTTATTGTATTATGGGGACAAAGTGAAAACTGTTTTTGAAAGTTATGGGGTTGTTGCTTTAGGGAGATTGCTTTCATCCCCGTTGTTGAGGCATCATCCATCTTATCATTGGAGAGTTGTGCAATTACTCTAGGAAGATCATGTCTAGGATATACCCCCTACTTGGAACCGAAAAGAAATTTAGGTTATGATTATATCTTTTTATTTCAACAGATCATTGAGATGATGCTAAGATCATGTGGAGATTGGTGTTATTGTATTATGAGGACAAAGTCAAAACTTTTTTTGAAAGTTATGGGGTTATTGCCTTAGGGAGATCGCTTTCATCCCCGTTGTTGAGGCGTTATCCATCTCATCATTGGAGAGTTGTGCAATTACACTAGAAAGACCATGTCGATCCCTTCCAAGGTAAATTATGCAATCACACCATGGAAACTGGGTTCATCCTACCCCTGGAAGGTTATGAGGCCTATCTCATCCTTGGAGAGTTGCACTAGGGTGACTAAATCAATCTCTTCCAAGGTAAATTGTGCAATCTCAATAGCAAGACCGTGATGATCTCTTCCAAGATAAATTGTGCAATCACACTAAAAAGACTAAGTCCATCCAATCTTTGGAAGGTTGTGAGGCTTATCCCATCCTTAGATAGTTGTGCAATTGCATAGGGTGACTAGGTCAATCACTTCCAAGATAAATTATGCAATCACACTAGGAAAACTAGGTCTATCCTATCCTTTGAAGGTTGTGGGGCTATTTCCCAAGTCAAATCCTTCATTAACTAGTTGATGAGAGGTCCTCGGGCATCACCTGAAGAAAATGAAAACATATTTTGAATAAGTCATTCATATACAAAAAACTTATATTGTTATTCTCATTTGCTATTGATGAATTTTCATTTGATCATAGTGTCAAGTGTGAGGGAAACTCTTTCATTTCTCTTGGATGATTGCCAAAGACACTTAACATGCTTAACTGTTTAAACCAACTTTCCACTTGTACTTGTTGAAAGCTTTCTAGAATCTCGAGGTTCTAATTGTATTTGTGAAGTTGGCAAACGTATAGCCCAAGTTTTATTGTCTTACTAAGTCTATGGGCAAGTAGAAGAAATCATACTTTAACTTAGAGCGAATAAATTACTGCATATCCTTTCCTACTTACTGAAGAGTTGTTAAAGCTTTGATGAACTAGATATGCCAATAATTGTAGAGAGGTTTGTGACACGTCCCAGTCTTGATAATATGCCTTTAATGATGATTAGGGATATAAAAAACCAGTCAAGGAAGAATAATTAATGACCTTTTGATTTGTTTCCCATAGACAACGCCAATTAATGAAGTCTCAAAATCCAAAGAGTTTAAAATCGAAGTTTATATGTTGGATAATTGGTTAATTTTTTGATTTAAGTAATCTATTATTTTTCCTCTAATCAAGGTGACTAGTAACCGATATCTAGTGTCTGATAGTCCAAGATAACTATAATTGGTAATTGTAAAATGTCTTCTTTGATTTTTTTATCGAACATGAATTCTAAAAAAAAATAACAAAAAACACGTTAATTCATCAATTATGAACATAAGTATTCTAACGTAAGTGAAAGGTAAATATCGTAGCAGGCAGACTTAATTTCCACCCTTGTAGCAACCAGTTTCCTAGAAGCTTTCAAGAGCTCCACACATTTCCTACATTGCAACTACCTCTAGGTTTCTTAACAGGACAACAGAATCACGATACTTCATTCTTTACCATATCTTTTGCTTCAAAATATTCCTCATTCTAAACCCTAAACCCTTGAACCAGTAATCAAATAGAAAAATTATGATCCATACCTTACTTTTGAGGAGAGGTTCAACCTTCACTGGATGGGTCCCATCAAGATGGAAGAAATCATACCAACTGGAAGAAGACATTCGAAATATCAAGCAAATTTTGAGGCCGAGGAATAAACAATTAACCAGATAAAAGCAAAAAACAATACAAATAGGAACAATGCCAAGTCGGCCAACAGACCTTCCAGCCCAAGCTACTAGCTCTATGATAAACTGCTCCACCGAAGAGGGCAACATCTTGCAATACAACCAGTCCGACAAGTCAGGCTTCACAAGGCAACATTATAACATAGTTTACCATATATTGACCACATATATTCATATATACTAACGCACTCATTGCATATGAATTCTATGTGGTGCAAAATATGCTCAAAATCACGACAACTTACGGTGTAGAAGATCCTTATGTGCCATTTCCAACGCAACTGATCCGATAATTAACAACCTATATAAAATGAAAAGGTAAGTTCCACAAAATTATCCTCTAGCAGATTATAACAAACTCCAGCTACAAGTTATAAAAAACAACACTAAAGCTTAGAAGAAGATGAAGCACTCACTGATCTTACCTTATCATCAAGTGGATCAAGATGGGAACCCTCTACAGAATCAATTTTCATCTTCCTAGCGACATACAAAATATTTCAAAATTAAATTGATTTGACAGTGTATTTCAAAATTGATTTGATATGAGTTGGTCATATAAATTCATCTTTTGCATTTTGGGTGAAGCCAATCATAAATATTGTTTAAATATCCTTTTATTTGAAAATTTGAACATATATTGGGTTTGGTTTTGAATTTAATATAATCAAATATTTAAAAAAATGTATGAATAATTAATGTCAAAATCAAAATAAAAAATAGTAAATATTTGAAAAAATATATTCTGAGTAAATAAGTTAATTAATTTGAGGAATGTTTTTTTACTTATCTTCAAACAAACAGTAATCCTATTCCATCTGCTTTCTGCATTATACATAGGGTCTAACCATGTATATCACAAGTCAACGGCTCAGGAAAAAGAAACTTTTGCACTAATGCGCTAGCAGTTGTGTTGAGATAGGAAAAGGTTTCCTAGATAGAAAGGATTTGTATTTCGAATCCTTATTTAACTAATTAATTCTAGTTGAAGGCATGAAAATCATACTTCAATTCAATTACCCAAGGACTTATCCTCAGGTGGTTGCGTGATTAATAGCTGTAGTCAGTTTCTATTTAATATATAATCCCAGTGAGTAACGGTATGACGCTAAAAGCAGATGCAGTGCACTTAGAAACCTCTTCCAATTCGGATATTTTAAGAATCCTATTCCTTGAATGACAAGATGTTAAGAATGTGTGCATATATATAGAGAGAGCAAAACGGCGAAAGCCAAACTTAAAAGAAACAAATGGATGGAGAAATAAATACATCAGAATTATCCATAGCGGCAGAAGCAGTAGAAGCAGCAGCAAGAGGAGAAAACGATTTCTCTCTTGTCCATCTGAATGCCGATCTGTTGATCAACATTCTTGTTCGACTTCCACCAGAAAAATCAGTCTTTTGTTCCAAGTTGGTCTCCAAAGGTTGGTGTTCTATACTAGAGAATCCCTATTTTGTTTCCAGGTTTATATCTCACCATATCAATGACAAGCTGAGAAACCATTATTCTTCTTATGCCGCTGCATACCACAAATACCCCCCTTTCTTCTTTATTAGTAGATACAACGATCCAAGGCTTTGTTTTTTCGCAACTGGTGCTGATCAGGAGGAATCCCCCAAGGAATTCACGTTGGAATTTCTTCCACAGGAAAACGACATTAGTCTTATTGTTTCTGTAAAGGCTTCCTGCAATGATCTACTCTTCTGCATAGCAAAAAACAGTGATTATGTTATCACTCATTACTATATCTGCAATCCCTTCACTAGGCAATGGAGTGTCCTCCCTCCTCCTCTCATAAGAACTACAACAAAAAGAATATATTTTGGGTTGGTTTGCCAGCCAAATTATCAGAGATGGATTCAAGGACAACAATATGAATCTCGTTTTCGGCTAGTACGCTTTATTGAGGTAGCAGAGCACCATGTCGCGGTGGATTTATATTGTTCTGAGACTGGACAATGGAATGAATCTTTTCTGGTAGGTGCCCAGTATGACTTTATCTTTACCAATGTTTTAGCACATGATGGGAAGTTGCATTGGTACAATGGTAGAGATGTTGTTGCATATGATCCCTTTAATGATGGTCAAACCATTTTCATCGATGGATCCCAATTTAAAGGACGAACCCCATTGCCCGACGTCATTCTTAACAATCCTGACCGCCTCATTTTACGGGTAGTTAATTTCCGCCTTGGGGAATGCCGAGGATTGTTGCGGTTCATGCAGATCATCACTAATTCCTACCGTTCAGATTCTAATGATCATCTGAGTGTTTGGGAGCTCAAGGACAATGAGACTAGAGGATTCAGTTTGGTACACGTGATTTCCTTTGACAATATGTTCTCCAAAGAACCCTGGGTTAGAGATTTTGTAAAGAGCGAGAATAGGGTCAATGCACGGGCACTAGCTTTCCACCCAGAAAATAAGGATGTGGTATACTTGGGCTTCCTTTACCACATCATCTCGTGCAACATCCGAACCGGCGAGTTGGAAGTCATTGATGGGATTCCGTATGAACATAAATTCTGTGCTTTGGAAAATGTCTTCGGAATCAAGCAACCATGGTGGCCAACACCAGTTTCGACGTCCTCGCACCCACTGAATGCCCTTCTCCACTACTACTGATTCAATCGTTAGTTTGTTTGTCTTTTATCCCTTTCCCCTTGAACTACAGTATATATCATCCCGGAAGGTCTCTCGATCGCCATCCTTTTTTAACTCTTAAGTTTATAAATTTTCCTATGGAGCGTGGTAGAAATTGAATATGAGAATATCTCTTAATTAGCTTTTATTATTCTCATCAAATGTCAAAATAATTGAGTATCTCCGACGTTTTGAATAAATTTCTTAGATTAAAATAATAAATTATTTATTATTAGATTAAAATTTAATTATAAATTGTTAAATT
>Ga0325404_1000553_pt1 | contig 37652 bp, 14 predicted proteins | sample PopdelMetagenome_18_FD_205664 | JGI IMG/M metagenome (GOLD analysis project Ga0325404, IMG submission 205664) | Populus deltoides microbial communities from Bellville, Georgia, United States - Xylem-Control-R1 | ecosystem: Host-associated > Plants > Phyllosphere > Stem > Wood/Secondary xylem...
CTCTCTCTCTCTCTCTCTCTCTCTCTCTCTCCATCTCCATTGATATACCCTCAGGTTTATGTGTTGGAAAATCTTGGCATCTAGTTTGGTTTGATTACTTTATTATCTTTCATGTGTAGTTACCATCGGTGGGTGCTTTTGAACTTGTTTGAACCCTTTCAATACTGTTTTCATAGAGTGTTAGGTTACATTATCTTGTACCACAAATAGTGTTGAGGTAAGCATTTTAATGCTCAAGAAATATATTTTGAACTCCAAAGTCCAAACTGGCTAGGTTAACTTTTATAGTGATATGTATTACGTCCAAGTCATTTTTGTTCTTATTATAATAAAAAAGTCATTTTTGTTTTCCAATTTTTTTTTTAACTTAAGCTAAGTATTCAACACAAATGGGGCTAAGGTCTTATGCTATTTAGTATTAATCTTAGGGTATGTTTGTTTTTCAAAATCTACTTTTTAACGAATCATTTTCTAAATGTTTCTGTATTTATTTGTTATTAGAAAAATTGATCAAGAAAAAACACTTTCCAGTCAGAAAAATTTGACTTGGTTTTCAGGAAAATATTTTATTGAAAAATTTGGGCGGAAAACACTTTCTGAAAGTTGTGAAAAATTTAAAAATATCATATTATTTGCTGATTATATCAAATTTGGTCCTCAAACATTTGATTGCTATATATATTTTGTTTTAAATATTTATTTTTCAATTTCATCTCTTAAAATTTAATTTTTATATTAACTTTGGTCCTCATTTTTATAATTGTCATTTGCTTTTCCCTTATTATTTTCTTATTGAAATTTTTTATCTATCGAATTTGGTCCTTATTCTTTTGATTGTTACTTATTTTATTTGAAATAATTTAAGAAATGTTAATTATTATTATTTTAATTTCTTCATCTTTTATTTTTTTTATTTTTTAGATTTGATCTCTATTATTTTGATTATTATTTATTTTATTTGAGATAATTTAAGAAATTAAATTTTTTTCAATTTCATTCTCATTCAACTTTTTAATTTGTAAGATTTGTTCTTCATTATTTTAATAAACTTGAGAAAAATAAAACATTAATAAGTTATTTTCCAGCTCATTTTCCATGACATAACCAAATACCAGAAAGTGTTTTCCAACTTATTTTTCATTACACTACCAAACACCAGAAAATAATTCACTTTCCTGGAATTCACTTTCCAAAAAGAAACTATTTTCCAGCAAATAAACGGGGCTTTAATTAGTCATCACTTCCTGGTTGAAGCTATGAATATATCTCATGTAATTTAGGCCGCGTTTGAGTATGCCATCAAAATACTCTTTATTTAAAATTAAAATTTAAAAGTACTTTTTATTTTATTTTTATTTTTTTATTTTTAATATTAACACATTAAAATTATAAAAAGCATATTAATTTAATATTTTTTAAAATAAAATATAATTTCAAAGAACACATAATTAAAAAGCATAATCTATTACACTCGCTAGAAAGTGTACAAATTAAATGCAGTTATTATAATGAGTGTTTTCTAACTTATGAAATTGAAGCCATAAAAATGGTATAAGACGGTCCAAAATATTAATGTTAAAGATGTCTAGCTGTGGTACTGGCTCTGTGATCTAGTGTAAGCACCTTACTCCTAGCTAAGACTCTCCAAGGCAGCCCTGACTACTAGCTAAGTCTCTCCAAGGCAGCCCTGACTACTAGCTAAGACTCTCCAAGGCAGCCCTGACTAGCCCCTGACTAGTTCATGTTTAAGAGTGAAGTACTTCAGTGGCTTGTCTTTGTTGAAGGATAACAATCCAACAACAACTAAGCTTATTCTACGGCTCATGTCTACCGGGATTTTTTTGGGGTTAAATTTAGTAGTTGTTTTTGAAAATTATTTTTTTATTTAAAAATATATTAAAATTATTTTTTTTATTTTTTAAAATTATTTTTAATATTAACACATTAAAATGATTTGAAAACACATAAAAAATATTAATTTAAAGTAAAAAAAATCAATTTTTTTTATAGTATTTATGATTTTCGAGTATGTTTGAGAATATAGTAACAATTATCTTTTAATATGTTTTTTTTATTTGAAAATATATTAAAATAATATTATTTATTTATTTTTTAAAAAAATTATTTTATACACTAACACATTAAAAAAATCTAAAAAAAATAAACAATAAAATTTTGAATTTTCATGAAATACCATTTTGAAACATGATTCCAAACAACACCTAATCTACAACTCTACAAAAACTACATAGTCTTAGCTAAGCCCTGCCCTATCAACTCAACTTCTGAAATAAAACAAGTCTGGCATTTTTTTTTTCCAATAGTGTGACAGGAATGTGTAAAGCGTAGGCATATTTAATTTTGTTTTTTATAATATGGTTGGTGAAAGAATAAATCAATTTATGCTTCCATTTTATTGGAGGTGTTTGATATACGTATCTTGCGGTGTACATTTTTTTCCACTTTAAATTTCAAAGTTTTGTATAGGAATTAAAACTAGCAATTATTAATCTAAAGATTTTTAGGGATCATCATTAAACATCTATATACGAAACATTGAAGAAAACTAATATATTTGTATTTTGTATACATATAAGACTATAGAATATAAAATATATTCTAATCTGGCTAATTTGATCAAATACACCAAAACACACTCTCAAGACTAAGAATTTCTCCTCTTCATCAAAGGATTTGAATCCGAGTTCTTATTCATCAAATAAAATTTATCTTATTTAAACCAAATAAGTAAATAATATTTTTCACCAACCCTTTAAAAGAGGTTCTCAGTATAGCTTGGCCTCTGAAGAAACTAGTGTGTATTTTTAAATTCGGCTTCGTAATTAACTTAAATTCTCATCTCGTGTCCCTTATAATAATAATAATAATTATTATTATTTTGATAACTCGGGGTATTTGGACCAGTTTACGCACACCATGACTAATTCTCGGGTTTACTGAACACCCTACAAGTCTAGTGTACAGGTAAGGCACCGCGAGGATAACAGATATGTACAGAAAAAATCAAACCCGGATACAGAAAAAGAAAACAAGTCCCTTTTCCCGCTAGGCCACCACCTTAACTGCGTCCATTATAATTATTGATCACATTGATAGTAGGCCATCAAATTAATTAATTAAGGAATTAACGTACGTAGAGTGCTCTTTAAACATAATTAAGTTAGGATATTATTTATTAAAAAAGATTTGGCCTTCAAAGGGCCGGTATCGTTAATTAGGGGATTAAGATATAGTTCAGGTAGCTGTATATACTCGTTCTCTTCAATTATTGCTTGCCTTAATTAAGATAAGGTTCTGATTATATCATTTAACTCTAGATTAATCATTTACTAGCACTTTAGATTATGGATCCAATTTTTCTATGTTCATTGCGGGATTCACAAGAATGTGATTAAACAGTATACGTGCACATGGATGGATTACTGACTAATCATTTGTCTGTCATTGCTGTTTAACCTAAGATTTGGCCTCTTTCATGTGCAGTATTATTGAACTTGCGTGTGTTGGCTGACAATGCCACAAAACCATTTTTAAAGTGAGAAAATTACTTCTCTTCAAAGCAAAGAATTAGTTATTGTTGTGTTTAACTGTTTGGTAGGGTGTTGAAGTGATTGACTATATGTTTTGCTCTAATTATAATTTTAAAAGTGCTTAGGTAATCAAAATATATAATAGTTTTGCATGATCCTACTGAAAACTCTTTCTTAAAATATTGATTACAAAAAAGCTATAATTTATAACCTTTTTTAAATCTAATTTTTCAAACCACAACTACAATACCAAACACACAATTAAACTAGGCCGCATGGAAATCACAAGAGAGATAACTCTCTAACAATATTTTGGACCATCTCATTCGGTTTTCATGGCTTTAATTTCATAAGTAGGTTAGACACAAGCAAAAAAATAGGTAATTTCAAAAAGAATTGACTGGAACAATAATTTGGATCATCTCATTTAGTTTTCATGGCTACCACGCTCGAGCCCACTCTTCTTAGACCCTATGTTGTACTTTGGGCTCAAGATACCAAGCCCTAGCCTAATGAGTGTACTTATTGAGTCTATTTTGAAAAATGTTTTAGGTCCATTTTATGAGGAATTTTTGGGTCTATTTTATTTGGATCTATCAGCACCCTCAAGTCTTTGTGGTATTAATTCATAAAAACTTGTAAAAATACTTGGTTATCATGATGAGTTCGTTGAATTTTCTTCATATGAGAAGAGGGATTGAAAACCCGGGTAATAAACTAGAGAGCCTGTGTGTAAGGGTGTGCACTGTATCTAAAAAAAATTTAAGTATATAGAGGGGAACCATGGAGGAATCCATACTTAGAAAATTTTTTAAGAAGGTGAGGTGAGATATAAAAGAGACTCCATACTTATAAAAAATTTTAAGTGGCTGGTGGAAACTCATGGAAGATGAGCCTATACTTAAAAAGATTTTTAAAGGGCTAAGGGGAACTCATGGAGAGGGGGAGGGGGTGGAAACCATACTTAGAAAAATTTATAAAGTATGGAGGGGACAAATCCATGGAGGGTGGTTTTATTGCACTAGAAAAACCAAGTTCATTCCTTGAAGAGAGGTTGCACTTGAGTGTGAGAGGTATGTGACCTCCCTTGATGGTATGAAGCATGAAAAATCCCTAGTGAGTGTTGGTCTCAGTCCCATTAGAAATGAGAAATGGGTCTAGGCATGTTGTCTAGACTCAAGCATGTTGGGCTTGAGGTGCGCTCCCGAGCCTGATCATGTGAGGCTCAGGCATGGAAACTCGAGCTTACAAGGGTGTTCGAGTGCTAGGGTGCACGCCTATGCTGGGCATGCGCCCTGTATAAGCTCGAGCTTCTTGCCCGTGCCCATGTTCTCTAAGAGTTGGGCTCAGGCTACAACATCCGATCTTACGTTTTTTGGCCCCTCTAGTGTACTTTTAGCTTGGGATATCAAATTCAAGCTTAATTGGTATTCTTGTTGGGTCTATTTTGAAAAAAAAATTGAAATCTATTTTGAAGGGATTTTTTTATTCATTTTATTTATATCCATCAACTAGGTTATGAATTGATCGTACTAACAAGTAGGAAAATTAACCTGGTACAGAAGAACACAATACATATATTTCATGTGTTATCACTAAAGCTAGCCACAACAACCACATATATCCATGGGATGGGAAATTTGCCTCTTTCCCTTGTAATCCAGAACCAGAATTTTTTACTTTTACCCCCACAAAAACTTGATCTCATTCTTCTGAAAAAACCAAAACCTTTTACGCTAACAAACGTTTCTAGGTATAAAGTTCTACTTGCCAATTACACGTATAAAGTTAAGGAGTACTCGGGCCTTCCACATTTAAGGCATTCCAAAATCAACACAATCAATTTGGCATGCACCTCAACCCCAGTAACCTACATTCAAAGGCACTTTGCGAGCTGGAAACTCTTAAGCAAATTCATAGATTTTGTGATACTATTAATGGACTAGCGAGAATACCATAAAAAAGGTAGCACCAACAGGTATATGGATTTATTTTCCTGAGAGATTGCATGCATCTAGGATTATGGAATAATATATAGCTATTTCTTGATTATAGATTTGCACCAACAGAAATGGCCAACTCAAACGAAAAGATTAATTTCACAGTTCAAGGATATCTCAGTGATTATTCAAGCATAATCATGTAGAGCTAAATCTCACCACATCACTAGAATATGCAAAAAAGAATATTTATGGCTACAAAGAGGACACATATTGTATGAACTTGATCAGAAACCCATCAACTATTTCAATAATGAAGAGAGTGATATGAGATTTTATCTGTTGTCAAGCTCTCCATTCACTGTTCCAATACTGCAACCAAATTAACTTGTAGGCACTAGTCATCTTAAAAGTTAAAAGAGGCCAGGAGCATAGCCTAATATATATATATATATATATATATATATATATTAGATGATAGCAATAGTTGGAGAAATGGCTAGTAGGTAGAGAAGGAAAATAAAGTAACCACATTCGACATGATGTATTTAGCATAATACTCAGATGACCTGTTGTGTATTGTGGCATGCAGAGTACTGTAATTCATGTCTTCTAGCTTGTTCTCAAACTAGCATTCTAGTTTTAACAAGCAAACTACAGTACTTGTCCTTTTCGTCATTGATAAGGGCTTAATTAGTGAAGGTCAACACAGAGATTCAATGGGATTCCAATTATGATGTCATTGGGAAAGAAATTAATTTGGTCTGCTAAATCATGAAATTGTGATAAGAATGAGAAGAATACATGAGACCAAAATAGTTTTAAATTAATTAGCATGTTTTTGAAGTGCAAGAAATGTTAGATTGAAGTGAAAATGACATGAATATAAGTTAATTACAGTGCTAATACTTTATAATTTATCATGTTAGCATCAAAGAAAGGGACAAGTTTGTAAAGGAATCCTTCTATTATAATTATATTTCATTGAAAACATGGCCATAAGAGCGTGTAATGAAATAGTGAAGTGAACAAAAAGTTGATTTTTTTTTTAAATTAGCACAGTAAAAAAAATTAAAACAAATAATACATTAAATAAAATATTTTAAAAAATAATATATATATATATATATATATATATATATATATATATATATATATATATATATATGATTTGGTATGATTTGGTAACCAAACTATATTATTTTTCTAAATATTTTCTGTGCTATTTAATAAGTTCCAACTAAATATTTAATAATTAAAGATAAGTAACAACTTGCAACGAGTCAGTAGGTATTAGTATCACTATCTTAGACTTTGTGGTTATCTTCTAATCAACTAAACATGATTACTGCTAATCACAAAAAAAAAAATAAGTGTTTAAGTTATTTGTATAATGATGATTCATAAGGGAATTAATGAGGATTAATTGGTTATAAAGAACACCCCCTCCAAAAAAAAAAAAAAAAAAAAAAAAAGGTTTTAAAAAGAAGAGACCTAGACATGGAAACAAGAATCAGAGATAAAATAAATAAAGAGGGCAAGAAATAAGAGAAAAACACTACCTTTAAAGCTCTGCTACTTTGTCTGCTAAACCTGTGGCAAACCAGTAACAAGAACAACAACCTAGATACCAAGCTAAAAACAAGAGAGAAAGAGAGAAGAAAACAACCTATAGATTATATCAGGTTGGCTAATAATCTTACAGTACTAAGTTTATGCACAGGAGTCAGGAAAGGTTGTTATACTATGCGATAGTCTATGTACTTAGATAAGGAAGATCAGAGAGAGAATAGTTAGTACCCAATGAGAAAAGATGTTGGAAACTAATAAAATCAGGGAGAAACCACGGCATTGATACATAATGAGGAAAACGAAACCAGGCTCTACAAAAAGAAAAGAAAAGAAAACATGGAATCTTGGGAAACAAGGTTGGATCTATGTCTGATATGTCTATATCTATTGACATGCACTACATATATTTATACAAAGTGAAAACGAAAGACAGTACTTGAAACATTGGTGGCGGCTAGAGCTAGCTATCTCTCTCAAAGTTTCTGATGTTTTCTGGATGATGGCTAATAAATCCTTTGAAAACCCCCCAAACTTTCAACAAACCACTTGTGTACTATTGTAGGCAGCAATATTAATTCATTGATAAGATCCTTTTCATTCCTCTTTTATTCATCATCATCATCATCATCAAGTAATGACCGGTGAAGGAGGAGCATAATTTGTGGTTTCTGGGGTCTTGGAGGTAGAACATCAAAGAAATGAAGATATCTAATGTAAAAGAAGTGATCGATCAGCTAGTTTTCTTGATATGCACCTTCTTGTTGTGTTTGTTGATGGAAAAGTTTAGAATTTTGGACCTCATAAGGAGTCAATAATCAGATATCTAAATCCAAGGACATGGAGGATGATGATGGTGATAATGACTTCCCTTTGTGGAGAAATTGAGTGGTGGAGGGTGGCATTGCTGCTAGTGGAGTGCCTCTATAGTGCCTCAATTGGTGGAGAGGATGTTGCAAAGACTGTGAAGAGAGTTGAGGATTAGGCTGCAATGCAATAGTAGCATTATGAGGTAATGTTGTTGCTGCTGCTGTTGTTGAGGACAATTTGTGACCATAGTCATCGGATTGATCAGTAATGGGGCAGTCCATGTTTACACCAAACAACCTTAGTCTCTTTGCTGCTGCTTTCCCTTGGACCACCGGCACCGACTCATACACCACTGGCTCTACAACCCCACCTCCTCCTAGCCATTGCACCATCCCCATGCCAACCTGTTGCGGGGCTGGTTCTAATGCTGCTGCTGCTCCTGCTGATGATGTCATGTAAAAAACTGAACCAGAAGATGAACAAGGGTTTACCACATTGCTGTAATTACCATAACCATAACCATAACCATAAGAACTACCACCAACTTTGTAACAAGTATTTCTATTAGGATTAGACAAGTGAAGGTGGTCCCTTGGCAAGACTGGTACTGTTGGTGGGCGCATGAGTAAAGGGCTCCAAGGGATTGCTGAGAAATGGTGGTTGTGAAAGTGGTGTAGATGGCGAGAGGGGTCGTCCGGTGCGTCTGGCCGGCGCCTCCAATTAATGTATAAACGATCTTTACCCAATTCACCTACCCCTCTTTGAAAAGACACAATATCACCAGCATCAAGCTTCTTCTCCTTGACAAAACGGCTCCAACCTTTAGTCATAACATAGCTCTGGCTACTGCCCCAGTATGAATACCTGAATCTCCAAGCTTTACCATTCATATCCTCAAAATTCAGTAAAAGCCCCTTCTCATTCGATGATGAATCTAAAGGAAGGTACTTCTCTGCGTGCTGTTTTGGTATCACAAGGCGATTTAGCTTACCTACATCACTTGGAGTTACAACCTTATCAAACATGTGCTCCTTTTCTATCACCTGCACACTACTAGATTCTCCTCGGCCGCCTTCTTCTTCATCATTGACATCCACAGGGTCAAGTTTAGCGGCGTTGACAGCTACACTCTCATTAAATCTTGATGTATCTTGATCGACCTGGTCATACTTGTTACCTAACCAAGAGCCCATTTGGTGGTTTTCATAGATTTGGCCTAAAACAAGTTGATTTCTTTGCTGAGAAGAAGATGATGAAGGAGATGAATTCCAAGATGAGTATGAAGAAAAAGGGAGTCCTTTTCCTCTACTCATTTGATCTCCCTCACTAAAACCTGTCCCAAATTCCATTTCTTTGCTAATAATTATAAAAGATCTTGTCTTTTCCTTTGGCAAGATCTAATACTAGCAAGCTAGGAGAGGGAAAGATTAAAGTAGGTTAGCAAACTAGAAATAGTACCTCCTTCTATCCAAAAAAGAAAAGAAGTGGGGGTTGTGTTTAAAGGCAAATCGGTGGATCAAAACAGACAAGTACTAAAAAGTAACTCTTTTTTAGGGTTAAAGATTATTCTTCTTCCATAATCTCAATGACAGTCACTGCCATATTCTTTGACAAGCTAGAAGACTTGAAGAAAACCAGCACTAGACAACAAGCTCCTTCACAGACGTTACAAAGGGTGCAAGTTCCTATCGTTGGAATGTTAAAAAAAATCAGATAGATAGATGGAAAATAAGAGTGAAACAAGGGTAGGCACATGCGTGTGATTTTTCTTACAAGGGTGCTTGCCTGGAAGCTTCTCAAGTTAGGCAATTTTCCCTTTCTTCCTCATTCTAAATCCTTGCTTCTATCTTCCTTGAGAGAGAAAGAAAAACAAATAAAAATGGAGGGGTGTGTTTATATGTAGGGACCTCATGTATTATCTGGTTGGATTCATGTGAGCTTGTCATTGTCATCATCCTTGGTGGTATACATTACTTTCTTAATTTTTTCCATAAGATCCTAAAAAGGCCAGCTGTTTTGAAGAGCATGAGCTTCTAATTGCAATTGTTTTTACCCCAACTAGGAATATAAATTTTTGTTTGCTACTTACTTTATTGTTTCTTTACATGAATCTTCCTATTAATCTAATCCTATTGTATTAACACTAATCCTATGACCGATGCTAGGATTAAAGACTGTATTTCTTCCTTAATCATCCTTATTCAAACTTATGTTATACTAACTGGAGTAAAATTCTCATGGATATTCTAATCTAGATGTGGATGATATGTTTTTTTATACGGTAAAGATAAAGAAGTAGATTTAATTTTGATGTGCAAAAATTCATTCCAAAAACGATAGTGCTAGGTAGTATTAAGACAAAACTCCAACTGGGGTAGTCTTTATATGTAATTATGAGTGTTACTGGACAAAATGTTACTAGGTGAGATTTGGTTTAAAGATCATATCTAACTTTTTGTTCTTATAAGGAAAGGAAGGGTAGAGGAAGGGAGAGAGGGAGAATAGAAGGAGAAGGTATCTATGATATCCATGGGAGTAACTGGGGTTGTTAGGGTCTTTGACTCTGCTTTTCCTTTCATTTAATTCGTACGGACCACCCTCCTGCTTTTTGGCAGCAGGAGAGGAAAGGATATCAAGTTGGGGACAACAGTTTCTATTGCAGGGCCGCATGCAGTCACACAAGGCCCACATAGGCCCGCCACATACACACCGCCAGATTGATGCCATGCTTAATGTCCAAGAAGCATGGTTGTTAAACAGGGGACGTGAAAAACTTATTATCTAAAATTTAATTTAGATTGAGTTAAATTAAAAAAAATTTGTGAAATACAATTTACCTGGTTAGATTAACTTGTAACTTGATCAAATCTGACTAAATTAATGAAATAATATTGTTTTAATAAAAATAATTAATCCAAATTAACTTGATAATCCAAACCCTTTTTCATATCACTTTCCGAGGCATTGTTGATCAGAAAATTCATAACCCCACCATACATCTACATGAACCAGGTGAAAAGAGAACACCTCCCTTTCATCTTTCATCAATTCAATACTTATGTGATTGTCTTATAAAAATATGAATTGATTGATGTGTCATGACTTTATCTTCGACATTAAATTGATTACCTATATGATGTATGAAAATTTTTAAGGAGATTATTTTCTTAGTTATTATTATTTTTTATTTAGTTTAGGAACATATGTTTTCCTTATGGTGTTTTAGAAAATCAAAAATTGAGATTAGCCATTTTATTTTTCCTATCTTGTTTAGAACTTTTATAGCTTTTCCTTTATTTTCAGGTTTTCTAGTTAGTTTAGGTAAGTTCTTTTGGGTTTATTTAAGCAGTCATAAACCTCGTAAAGAGAGAGATCACTTGAAGAGAAGTATTCAATAATAAAATCATGAATTAAGATTCTCTATAGCAATCTTATTTAGCTTTAATTTACCTTCTAACTTGCTATCTTTTTGTTTATGTTTTCATCTGCATCAATTTGTATTAAAACTCAATGATCTCGATGAAGCTCATTGCAAAGGATGTGCCTTGCATCTCTTGAAGAGAATTTTAGAATTAATGAGATCAAAATTGACGTTCTTATACTTCAAATTAAAATTATGAAGTAAATTTTTAAATCTTCTGTTATAACCCAAATTAACCCCCCCGTTGTTTTATATATTTCAAATAAAAATGGAAAATCCAAAAAACAAATCATGTGAATTTAAAACAAAATTTTTCATTAAAATAGAAATCTTCAATTAATTTTTCTTTAAAGGAAAAAATCTTCAATTAATTTTTCAAAAAATCTTTGAAATATTCAATTAAATTCTTTGAAATAAAAAATCTTCAATTAATGCTTTCCTAATTTATTTTGTTATTATAAATAAAGGGCAAGAGAAAAAAAAGGGAGGAGGAGGTTTTTGTGAGAAGAACAAAAAAAGAAAGAGAATCACAAAAAGAGAGAGAGGGAGAAGGTTGGCCATAAAGAAAGAAAGAAAAAAAGATTCCCTTTTTAGGTTTTCCTCACTAGGACAACTACACTTATGGTTTCTCCAACATTTTTCTCATCAAGCCCACTATTTTTGCAGACCACACACTCATTCATTTTCAAACCCCCAAACCATAACAAGTATAACCACTAAAACATCATCTAAAAAACCATCTTCTATCCCAAAAACATTCATTTGCAGCCAATACGGAATAACCTAAAAAACACCAGTTGCAAACCCTTACAAAACATATTGGAAAACTTTATGCAAACCGTAACATTTTTTTGTTTTTAATTCATAATAGGAGTCACACATCTTGGTTTTAGGTGTTCTTTAGGTAGATGAAAAGTTCAAACATAGGCCTAAAATTTTTATGAATAGTTAGAAACTCAATTCTACCATTTGGAAGCCTAAAAAAATAGCCAAAACAAAGAAATCAGAATTTATCGAGAAGTTCATTGTAGCCCATACATGTTTTTGGTTTTTAGCTTTTATTTGGAGTTATGAAAGTCATAAAAATACAAAATTAGATGTGTTAGAAAGTTTAGAAGGAAGTCTGCAACGTTTCTGAAGGGTTCAGCTCCAAACTGTGTTGTTTCAACAATTTAGGCTAGTTTTCTAATTAGTTTAGGTTAGTTTTTGGATTTATTTAAAGAGTTGTAAACCTCTTAAAGATAAATATTTAGCAATAAAATTATGAACTGGAGTTTTGTTTGACAACCCTATTCAACTTCAATTATATCTTTCTAGTTTGCTATCTTTCCTTTTTTTTGTGTTTATGTCTATATCACCATGTTTCTAAGAATTTTCAAAGTACCACCAAATAAACATATAATCAATGATTTATACCATTTAATCTCGTGGAAATCCATTATGGAACCCATTTATATCAAGCAAAATGCAAATAAAGAGAGGTGTCGTTATTGTTATCCATTTTAGGACCCCACACACAACATAATCAGAAAAAGAAATATAAAAATTGAAAAAAAACATTGAAAAAAATATATTCGTGGAGAGAACATAAAGAATGCCTAGAAAATTGCCAAAGATTGGTTATGGAGAATCAAAATATCCAAAGTTAAAAAAAAAATGAATCAATTTTAACTAATAAAGGCCCTAGTGACAAGAAAAATCCAAAACTAGATGTTTAAGAGCTTAATTTGAATTTTTCAGGGTTTAATTACAAGGAAGATTGGTTTTTGAGTTTAATTTGAGCTTTAATTGAAAAACATTGAAGTCTAGGGGTTGAATTACAATTTTGAAAACCTAATTTTTGTTAAATCAGAGGTTTAATTGCATAAATATTCAAGTTTGATAGGTAATTAAGGACTTGATTATTGAAATTCAAAACCAATGATCAAATTGTAAAATTGAGTTTGGCAAGAATAAAATTATATAAAATTGGAAGTTGGTGTATTCAAGAAGACTTGAGAATTTAGGGACTAAATTGAATTTTGGCCAAATTCCTATTTAAAAACCCTAATCTTAGGGTTTAACATAGACTTGATCCTTGACTGAATCTATAAAAAAATCTTAACAAAACCCAATAAACACCCATTGAAAAATTAGAGCTGAGGAGGAGAAAAATGGAGGAGAAATCTTGATAAAGAAAGTCCAAGTTATAAAGGTTCACGACCCTAGCATAAGGATTTTTTAAGTTTTGAAAAGGCAGCAAGTTTGTGGAAGCAAAACTTTACAAAGAAAAAAAAAGAGGACCATAGTTGTTCTAGGGGTTTGAAGGTATATTTCCTATATAAAAGTGGACTCCATTTGACCTGCATGAGGTGTCTATGATGGTCACTTGATCTGTATTTATATTTATAAACATGGTGATGAGATTTGGAATGCTTGAAAAGTAGGGTTGTGATTATCTTTTTGTTGTTGTGGTTTTTTTATTCTATGGTTTGATGTTGTTTTCTGAAGCATTTTTGGGATGTGTTTGATGTTTTCTATGTAATAAAAGCTTTTAATTGGATTGATTTGATAGAACAATGTTTTTTTTCTTTCATGTTTTTTTTTTTAAGTTTAATCTATTTTGAATTATTTATTTTGTTTTAGGCTTGTTTTCGAGTTAAACAAAAGATTTTCGATTCAATTCATGGTTGAATCAATGATTTCGGGTCAACCAGTTTTCAACCTTTTTCATAAAGGAATTTTTTGCTTAAAGGCATGTTTGGCAAACACGCCTTTAGGCTTATTTTGAGTTTTATTTGAAATAAAAAATGAATTTTTGCCAAACAAATCCTTATATATATATATATATATATATATATATATATATATATATATGGCCAAGAATCTTAAAAATTATTTGAGCCTTTTTTCTAAAAATCTAAAATACTTCGGTGTTTTAAAGAAATGTTGCCTAATTTTACAACAAGTTTGTAAAATTTCAAAGGATTTTGACAAGAAAATATATCATTCACTTTTAATATAAGAATCAAAAACATATGAAAAAAGTTAATATAAAAAAAATATTATTAGTGATAATAATTTATTGGTACTCATTTTAATATAAGGATAAAAAACTTGTATGGGGAATTATTATTTGAAATATTATTAAGAGTAATATAACTCATTCACTTCTAATATAAGGATAAAATTGTAAGGAATTTTATCTAAAATATTATTTAAAATGACATAGTAGCAAAATAATTACAAGTTTATCCTGAAAAAGCTTCATTAATAATTGTGGATATTTCAACCTATCTAGGAAATAAGGGTTTGTTCATCGTAACAAACCTGCCAATCACTTTGAACATAGGACAATCACATGAGTGGATTAGTGAAAGATGAAAATGGGGTGTTCTTTGTTCTCCCAGTTCAAAATATTAAAGGGCAAAACAATTAATTAGCATGTTTTTCTTGTTATGATTGTACAATAATTTCTTTGATTTTTCCTAGCTTGATTTCTAATTAATAGGCATTGACACACACACACACATATATAGCTGAAATCCATTTCCTTTTAAGGCATATGACTAAAGGAACTATGAGAAAGAAGACCCAACATAAGGTTTGACAGAAGTTAAAACACGTGAAAAGCGGGTCTGGTAAGATGTCAAACCTAACTCTCTAGGGCTTAACTATGTGCAAGTAAGTAATCTACAACCCATATCTTTAAGAGGATTAATCTCTTCCTCGCAAGCCCACTTTGCATCTGAATAGGCTTAAATGTCTTTTTTAAATTTGAATATAGGTATTGATGGATCGACGTGTTTCATACTGAAAACTCCTTTTCTCATAAAGCCTATAACTAGAATGGGCCAAAAGAAAAAAGATCCATTATAGAAGCTCAGCAAAGCCTGACCCATAGCAAAAGGTTATGCATTTTGGGACTACATTTTATACCCTTAAATTAAATCTTTAAGTACATAATCTACAACCCATATCTTTAGGAGGATTAATCTCTTCCTTGCAAGCTCACATTACATCCGAATAGGTTTAAATGTCTTTTTTAAATTTGAATATAGGTATTGATGGATCGGCGTGTTTCATAGTGAAAACCTTTTTTCTCATAAAGCCTATAACTAGAATGGACTAAAAGAAAAAAGATCCATTATAGAAGCTCAGCAAAGGCTGACCCATAGTAAAAGGGTATGGCAAGATGTCATGCCCAATTCCTCTAGGCTCGGCTATACACTAAGCTCAAGCACCAGTAGGTCTGACATCAACTGCTATAGACGTAGTTGTGCGCTAAGCCCAAACGCCTTTGAGTCCAACAAGATACTAGAACCAATCCCTCTTGGGCTTGACAACGCATCGAGCCCAAGCACCTGCGAATTTGGCAAGATGCCAAATCTAACCTCTATTGAGCTTGGCTATATGCCAAACCCAAACACATGTGGATCTGACAAGATGTCACACTCAACCCATTTGGATTCCTTCAGATACAAGAATCCAAGGTGGGAATCTAATTCTAGGGTCCTCATCTCTATTAATTACTTTTGTACTAGAATATGAAGGTTTTAATAGAACAAATTAGAGTATAATCAATGATTGATGATTTTAAAGTTGTTTTACTCTTATAATAGCTTGTATATAATAAATCTTTGGATTTTATTTTTAATTTTGCAATTAGATGAGCTATCTGTGTGTGTGTGGGTGTGGGTGTGTGTGTGTATGGGTGTTTTAAAGAAAAACTAGTTGTTTATGGCCTTTATAATCTCATTGAAGACTTCAATGGTCGAGCGGTTCATATTGGTTAAGCCAATTGATTGATTAGTTCTTGCAGAAATCTCAAATGTTCATCATTGATGAATAAGTGATCAAATGGTTCATTTGGTCACACTAAACAGTAGTTTGGCTCATATAGAATTACAGTTTATTTTATCATATGATTTATCAATCCTTTAAATGTATGTTTTGTGAAGTGTGTGAGTTTATTTTAATTGTGCTATCAAGCAGGATATAAAGATTTATATTAAGCACTTAAAATGAATACTTAATCTAAGTCTTCACTTTACTTCCTTCTTGGATTGCTTGATTGATTTTTTTCATGAAATTCACCATGCTTATTGATATGTTTTGTCGCACGTGTGTGCCGTCGTGGCGATCGTCCACCAATCTCAGGGAAAATTATAATGTCTATCTGGCGAATGTGGAGAGGCAAGGAATTCTTGCCTCTTATCAGTAAAATATGGACTGGGAGTTGCCACCTAGTATTCTGGTTACTAGGAACCCTAACTGGTCTCAAAGATCGAGTACGGAGACTGGTTGTGTAAAAGTAAGGTATTAGCACCTCAACTACGCCCTACCTAAGGTAGGCTGCATTGTTTTAATGTCCGATAAAAAAACTATGGTCTTATTGCATTATCTAATTGTTGGTCTGTTTATGGTTCAAGAAAAGCTTTCCTTAATAAGAAGGTTCTTATCTTAATGGAGTAAAACTTAACTGTTCTACGTCCGGAAAAAAAACAAAATTTAATATCCAGAATACGTATTACGTGTAATGTCATACCCTAGATACTAAAAGATAAACAAAATAAAGTTTTTGTTGTTTTTTTGAAAATTTAGCCAATGTTCATTTGACCAATGTTCTCTTGACTTTAATAAACTGATTATTAAAGTGAAAATGTATGCTAAAACATTTTTTTACTGGTGTATGACAAACACAATATGATTTTTTAGTTTTGAGACACTTGGCTGTATGCACAAAAATATTTTTTCTTTTTTCAATTTTTTTTTTGTATTTTTGAAAGTTTTGACAAAACTGGAGACTGAGATTAAACAAAACAGCGTAAAACAATATACGCAAGGAAATCACAAATATTGAAAAATATTTGTTGTTTTTTTTAATTTTTTTTTGAAATTGGCCGCACCTGGCCCAGATCAGTGGGATGGGTCTGACCCGGCCCAAAACCAAATAGGCAGGTTACTGTGCATAAACACAGTAACCACCCTCTCACCATTTGCTGTAGATAGGGGTGATCATTTTTTGTTCGGTTTTTATTAAAAAAAAAGTAACCCAACCAAAATTTTTTAAAAAAACAACCGAAACCGGTTCAAACCAAGCGGTTTCGGTTTGATTCGGATTTTTAGGGCAAAAATCGGTTCAAACCAGTTTGGCTCTATTTTTTTGGTTTCGCTCGGTTTTTTTCGGTTTTAGGCTTATAAAACTGAAACCAAACCGAACTGGCTGATTTTTTCAAAAATTTAATCTGTTTAATCGTTTTTTTTTCACGGTTCGGTTTTTTCGGTTATTTTCTTTTCTAGTTTTCTCGGTTTTTCAGTTTGTTTGCTCACCCCTAGCTGCAGAATGTGAATTATTCACATTTTGCATGCAAATGCAGGCATGGACTGAGCAAGAGGAAACAAAATGAGGCAGCAGGAGGTTACTTGGAGTGGCGTCGATGCGGTGCTGCTGGCGGCGGCGCCACTGTTGTCGTGGTGGAGGGACTACAGTGGCCGGTGAAGCTGCTCCTTCTTCTTCCTCTCCCTCTATTTTTTTCTCTTCTTTTTTTCTTTCGGTCTTCTGACCATTCTCCCTCTTCTTCTTTTTTCTTTTCTTTCGGTCCTCCCTCTTCTTTCTCATTTTCCCCTCCCCTCTCTCTTCTCTATCCCTATTCTGCTTCTCTCTTCTTTCTCTCTATTCCTCTTTGTTTTTTTCTTTCCTTTTTCTTTGTTTTCTTTCTCTTCTTCCTCTATTTTTTTCTTTTCTTTCTCTCTCTCGGTTTTTCGTTCTTTCTCCCACCTTTTTTTTCATCCCCGTGTGTCTCCTTTCTCCCCTGTATTTAAAGGGAGAAAAGGATACCTACACCCCTGCCCGGTCAATGGCGCAGGGGTGTAGGGTGGACGGGGCAGCCACTATTCAGCCGCCCCTCTACCACCCTAGAGACACCTCTCCTCTCCTAACTCTAACACGTGGAAAGCTGTACAGGTGGAGGGTCCCTGGTCGGCGTCTTTTTGGGTCATTGGGGGAAGGGAAGGCGGTGAAAATAAGGGGAAGAAAAATCTTCTTCTTCCCCTTCCTCACGCGTCCAGGGGAAGAAGAAGACCCATAGTGTCATCAAAACGGTACCGTTTCGGGCTTTTTTTTTAATGAACAGTGGATGAAACGACTCCGTTTTGGACAAATCGCGCCGTTTCATTTAAAAGGAAAATACGGCAAAAACATGTCAGAGTTCACATTGGTCCTCAATTTGTGATTTGTTCAATCGAGTCCTAAATTGTAATTTTGATTTAAAAATCAATGCAATTGCATCCCTGCCAAAAATCAAACAGCAATCATGAAGTTGGCCGCCTTTTTCACTTTGGTCCTTGGTCTTGACTTAGTTGAATTTGACCCTCAATTGAACAATAAACTTCTAATTCCTTTAATTTGGCCCCTGATCCGGTTTTAATTACAACCCCTCTATTTACGCGCGTTTTACATTTTAGTCTTTTGTTTCGGATTTCTTCAATTTAGTCCCTAATTGGCCATCAAACTTCAATATTTATGCAATTAAGCCCCTGATTTGACCAAATTACCTCTCAAAAGTTATAATTTGACCCAGAACTTTAATTTCTTCCGATTAAAGCCTAAATTAACTCATTACTAGAAAATCGATAAATACAAACGGAAATACCGAGGGAATATTTCCATCGGTAAATTTCCGAGGGATTTTACCGACGGAAATATTCCCTCGGTATATACCGAGGGGATTACAGTCAGAAAAAAAAATAAAACAAAGCAAAAAAAATGATGACGTGTCAGGATTTACCAACGGAATTACCGACGGAATTTATTCCGTCGGTAAAATCTGTTGGTAAATCCATTGGTAAACTGTAAACACTGTTCATCATGTCAATTACGAAGGGAATCATCGACGGATTTTGTCCGTCGGTATTTTCCAGAGAGCTCCACAGCTGTTCACTTTTCAATTGCACTGTTAATTGTTGTTCTTTACGGACAAAATCACCGACGGATTGAAAAGTCGTCGGTGTTATTTGGCGGTTTTCTGAAAAAATTCAATTAATTTAAAATTTTAATTTAAATATTACAGACAGAATCACCGACGGAATGAAAAATCATCGGTAATTATTGGCGGTTTCTGAAAACTTTTTTATGAAATTGAAAATTTAAATTAAATATTACCGACGGAATAATTAAAAAATATTAATATTCAATTATCCGTCGGTAAATCCGTCGCTAACGCGCCCCAATAAAAAGCCTGAATCCCTTTATTTCACAAGAGACAGACTTATTTCTTCTTCTACTTCTACTTCTTCTTCTACTTCTAGTTCTTCTTCTTCTTCTTCACTATATGTAAAAAACATCAATATCTATTTTTTTCTTTTCTTTTCTCTCTTTATCTCCTTCTCTTTTCCTCCATACTCGGGTGTGTCTTCTTCTTCTTCTTTCTTCTTTTATCCTCTAAATTTTTTTTAATTAATATGCTTTACAAAAAAAAATTTCTCTCTTTAGCTTTACTTGCAACTACATTAAGGTAAGATTTTTCTTCCTTTTTCATGATTTTTTTTACTATATTTTTTTTTTATTTTATTTTTAATTGTTTTTGTTCTTAATAATTGTATAAATGTTGTTGTGAGATTTGTTTTTTCATATGAGATTAATTTTTAGTTGATTTATTTATAGGATTTTTAAATTTTTAGCAATTGCAACTTCATTTTTTTCATATGAATTTTTTTAGTTGGATTTACTTTTTTGTTTTAATAAAATGAAAATTTTAAAATGTTTTTAAATAATTACTGATGGAATTACCAATGGAATTTCCATCGGTAATTCCATCGGTAAATCCGTTGGTAATAAAAAAATATTATTACCGAGGGATATATCGACGAAATGAAGCGGGTAATTTTATTTTTTTATTTTCGACGGACAAAAAATTACCGATGAAAGCTTCACCGACAGAGCATTTTCTGTCGGTGATTTTGTTGGTAAATTAATTACCGACGGAATATATGTCTTACGCCGACGAAAAAATTTCGTCGGTAAAGCTGTTAAATCTTGTAGTGACTCCAAAATCAATTTTTCTTGCAATCAAAACCTCCATAAATTCAATTAAACCTTCAATAAAATTTAATTGAGTCCATAAATATCTGATTTTGGACTTTTCTTCCTCAAATTGAATTTTCAACAAGACTCTCATCAGTCAGCAAAATACTGTCAAATTTTAATCTTTGTATTTTTGAACCTCCTCAACCAATTTTTGACCATTTTTTGAGTGTTCTGGCATCCTTTTTTCATTGTTATATTTTTTGATAATATATTTTTTTTTATTTTTTAGTATTTTATTTTTTGGATGAGAGATAAAAAAATCTGAATAGGGGAGTAACCCAAAAACTGGTTATGGCATGTTCTTTAAATAAATTTGTTTGAAATCTATTCTCAACAAGACATATTATTAGTCTATTTTTCATTTTATTTTTACTATCAAAATATATAGAAACATAAATATTTGACCTAAAGGTCAACAACATTTTCGTTGTTGTTTTTCAATATTCTAGCAGTAGGAAGTCATGAAAACTTTTCAAACAGTGTTATTGTAAGTGGTCATTGAGCTTAAATGCAAGCTTTTCTATTTGGACTCAGTATTTCTTGCAAAACAAGTCTCATGCCAAATAGAGGACAAATGTAAATATACGAAATGAACTAATTAATGGATAGAAAATAGAAAATAGTAAGAGAACAAAGGAGAAATTGTGTGTTATGTTTATGAATGATCTTTTGTCACTTGAATTTGTTATGAACCTAAATGTCTTGAATTGGCTTGCATTTATTGATGAAGAGGTTAGTGCTCACCTCGTGGAGCGTAGAGAGTGGCACTGCAAGCACTCGGTGTGTGAAGTTGCAAGTACCTTGTGAAATGTAAGAGCGGTACCATTAGTGGAGAGGTTGGTCGCCATTGGTTATGGTGATTGTTATGCCAAAAATCTTGTGTACAACCTGGTGTTGCAATAATGACATTTGAGGAATAAAAATATATTGAGGTGTGTGCCTTGTTTGAGGGAGAGAGGAGAGAAAAAAAGAAAAAAGAAAAGAGAAGATGGATATAAATGTTTGTTTAGGGAGAGAAAGTGTGTATGGGAGAGGAGAAAAAGGGGGAAAATAAGAAAGAAAGGGTGTTCTAGCTGTTTGGGCATGGGCCTGAACGATCAATATTTGGTTTTTGGTATATTTGTTTTTGTGCTCCATCATATTTAATAGAGAAAAATTATCCTTTTATATGTTAATATAGAAATGTATTTGAAGATATCTCCGCAAACAACAATAATTAAAAACATGTACATGTAAAATGAGAAATTTTATCATTTTAGATGTGAACATAAATATATATTTGAAAATATCTCCACGAATAACAATAATTAAAAATATACATGTAAAATCTAAGTTTATTTTTATTACAATATGAATAAACCAATATGATAATCATATCTCTTGGTTAATTACTATCATCATTTCAAGTCATATGGAATGACACCAAATTAAAGTGAAGTTAGTTAAATAGAATATTCTATATTAATAAATATACAAACAAACTCACCTATAGAAAACTCAAGGAATGTACCATGAACTCACTTTAAAAGTTGGATCCCCATCTTTTAATTTATTTTCAATAATGATGTTAAATGATGATAGTAAATTAATTAGAGAGAGAGAGAGAGAGAGAGAGAGAGATAAACTAATTAATTAGAAAATGAATCTTGTAGTGCTAACATGTCTGTCTTTTAGGTCACTCCCTCTCCCACTTGAATTCAATATAATGGACCAACCTTTTCTAGTGAATGCATGGTACACTAGCTATTCTTTTACTATTATTATAATTATACTACTTTCATGCCAAAGTAATTTCAATATGATCAATTACGTTTAGCAACTTTCGTCATCTCCCCAAATAGGGTGACGTTTGAGTTTATTAATCTAATCAACAAAGTAATTATCACTTGCTATGATTAACTAATAATTAATGCTTAGTTAATGATGGTTATTAGTGATTCTTTTGACTTGATTTAATAAGGCCATTTGCCTTGCACCTAATTTGAAATCAGCCCCGACTTATCATCCATCTCTCTCGTATCTCAAAAAAAACACACCACATTTTGAGCTAATGCAGCCCCCTGGAATTCTCCGTCTTACTTATTATTTGTTCCCTTAATTTGTGATTAAGATATAGATAAATGTATTGTTGATTAAATATTGCAACTTCCTCGAAGTATCACCTGAGATTGTAGACAAGAACTTATTTGGTGCCACTTTGAAAAGGTTTTTTTTCATGTTTTTTTTGTTGGGATATTAATTCAAACTCAAGTTTCTGCTTTTGGGAGCTTAGAGTTCCTCCTATTCTAAGATTTTAAACCAGTCTAATGGTTGAATCTAAAACTAAACTTGTTTTTATTGATAGACTGTGTGTTGAACTCGTTCAAAATCTCTCAGAACTTAGTTATACAATAAAAATTCATTATACAAAAAATAATGAGGAAATTACGCCACACATCACTCTTAATAACAAAATTTAGGTAGCCATGAAGGGGGAGATACTGTCAATTGTCATGTTGAAGAAATTTATCAAATTCAAACTATTGACAGAGTCCAATGCATCATGTGGAGAATGCTCCTTAATTAAAATATACCTTGTCATTGAAACTTATTGATTGGGTGGTTGGGTTCTTATGCCATGTTATGACCATGAAGAACGCGAAAGGGATCTGCCTTGTCCTTCAGTGCTACTCCAGGGACTAAAATTCAATAATTGATGTTAATGCATGAAGTCTTAGCTCAAGATTTGTCTTTTGTCCACAAAATTGTGGAGTCGAAATAAACTAACCTTGTGCCATCTTTACCACTGAATGTTGACAAGTCAAATTGGTTTTCTTTTCATTTGTTCATTATAACGTATCGTATTATCTACTTCAAAGCTGATATTCTTTTGTCTTTACGGATTATTCTCACATCCAGCAGCCAAGGACCAGCTAGCTTCGCGTGTCAAAAATCAAAATAGTTTTTTTTTTCTTTTTCTAAAAAAAAAAACCCAATAAAGCAACCACAAATTGGATCGGGGTGGTATTAAACCATTTTGATAATAAATATGAGGGGCACGCGAAACAAATTAATTTAGTCTTGTGTACTAAAGTAAAATTATTTATGTGCAAAACCCACAGACTTGCAAGTCTTGGCACAATTTTCTTCTTCTTCTACTTCTCTGGGACAACATATCACTGTCTGATGAACACAGGAGGAGCACGCGGGCTCACAATTTTGGTGGGGGTAAAGTGGGGGTACGTGAAGACAGTAGCAAATAGCAATAAGCAATGGTGAAATAGACAGCAGCCTTTTCTACGTAGATGATGATGAATTGCAAGGATTAGGACAACTATTTGGTAACAAATTAATGGTGACTCGTTGACACTTGACACACACACCTTTCAAAATTATGGAAGTCTTCTATTATTTATCTCCACAAATTGGACATTAAATACTCTCCCTCCCTGGCTAACATCTTAACTTACGTGGGTGAATAGGGTCGGTGTAGCTAGTCTCCAAACACATGCTCTTTTCTTTTCTTTTCTTTACTTGTCTTTTTATATGGAAAAAACTTAAACCCTAATTTTTTAAAGCATAAAGGAATATAGATAGCGGTTGAATTACAAGATGATTGGTTAAAAAACACAGGTAATTTCAAATTGAAAACATTTAAGTACTATTAGTGTGTTAAGAAATTAAAAAAAGAAGAAGATGAAGGATATGTTTGGTATAAAAAATTCAATTTTTTTTTAATGAAATTCAATCAAAAAAGATGAAGGGTTTGTTTAACTTATACGTACACTCACTATGAATCTCAATACAATAATACAATGTGAGTACATATAGCCTAACGAAGATTGACTACGAGCATTGAGCAACCTAACAAATTCAGCTATTTAATTAGTACCCTCTAGCCCATCTCAATATACTGTTGTTTACCATAAAGCAGTCCTTGTTTTGAGTTTGTAAAAGTGAATCATATATTAGGCAGGTAAGCTTCATAAAATCATGCTACCCCACTAATTAATTATCTATGGATCGTTAATTAATTCTGATAATCTCTCAAGATGCATGGTTATTAGGGTATGCAAGTCTTATAATAGAGCATCATTCAAGTTATATGACTTTGAAATCCAAAGCCAAAAAGTATTTGGTAAAGGGAAATATATAGTCATTGAAAAAGGCATGATCATTAATGGGATTCCCACCTTAGGTAGAGGAGAATAGTTTAATAAATCCTCCAGGGAAGCTGAAGTACTTCCATGGCAAAGATAATCATATAAATGCAATCCAACTTAAAAATTATTGGCTTCTTATTAATTTTTAAATTGTACATGAATAGAATAATTAAATATTCTTTGAACAGTGATTATGAAGGATCTAAGTCTATGTATGCCCCCGTACCGTTTTCAAGAAAAATGAAAGCTTGCATAAGTTTATGGTCGTAGAAGCAAGCTTTGAAACAAATCAATTAGAATGAAATATGTCCCAGAAGATGATTAATTGTTGTTGGAAACTGATCAATGCCTATAAAAATAGAGCTAACAAAGCAATAATTAAATTAAAGGATTGAAAAAAGAAAAGAAAAATTGTTCACAATTTGTGTACGTACCATGCACAGAAAACTAGCTAGCTAGCTGGCTAGCTATCATCCAAAAATGATAAATCAAGCAATGTGCAGAAGGATGGGGGAAGAGCATCCACTGATGTGGGGGAAGAGTATCCACTAATTTCTAACCTGTTAGAAGAATTAACGTACTCATCACTTATCCATTACCAGACATATATATGAAGCTGTTGCTTGTTTTCCTTTTTCTTCCTCATCTTTCCCTCCCCTCCCAACTCTTTAGGACGATAGGGTTTCGCTGTTCTTGTGAAAGTAATTCATTAGCTATATCTGTTGGTGATAAAAGGATTCCATCAGTTTGCTTCAGCTTTCAACGGTGGATTTGGAAGTGCCTGCCGTGTACATCAAGTTTGAGGGGGACCTCTCGCTATGGCCTCTCTGATTTCATGACAGAAGTATGTCACACAATCACAGAGGAACACAGGTTTTCAAGTTTGAGAGCTAGCTTGATTTTCCTGGATACCTTTTTCTACTAATGAGTTTCGTTAATTTTAATCTTGTCTACTTGTGTTCATACAAAATGGGAAATTTTGTGTACTTAGTTATAATAATGGCTAGTTCAATCCCCGGTGATCATGGAAGATAGTAGGATCTAGAACATGATTACAGAAAAAAATCTAACAAACGAACAAAAGAAACCGAAGTTCAATGAGGTATGGCCTTAATTGTTGAGATCATAGGTTTAGGACCACTCCTTAACTCAACTGGACCACCAAGCTGGAATGCTCTACCCTCCAATTGACAGTTGACGGCTATCTTGTTTTATGTTTCAAAATATTTTTAATTGTGTGCGTGCACTACCTGCGTATGGGTTGAAGGTAAGAGATTGAATGTTCGTTTAAAATATAGTAATGTTTTTTTATTATTATTGTATGCAATACAATCTATTTTTATTTCAAAGTTGAGATCAATTATTGGTAAGGTTTTGGTAGCAAATTATCTATGCTAGTATTGAAAAATGGAAATTTCACAGCTAGATAGCTGCAAGTTGCACTAAGCAAGGCAACTAAATCCAGTTCAATGCATGTGTGAGACACCAAGCTGTGAGCTATAATTTTAAGCAAGTGGGGGATTTTAATTTGGGGGCTCCATGCAAAAGCAGCAAGTTGTTTTCATCTGTTTTGATACCATAACTTATGCGCAGTTTTGCACCCTAGCTAGCAACTTCAATCCACGAGCTCGGTCTCTATTTAACAATTATAGTTTGATTTTATAAAATTAATATTTTATAATTTATAAAATGGTATAAAATTAATATTCAACATTTTTTCCCCTAAAAAATAACATTTTTATCTCAACTTTCTATAACATTTTTTTTATTCTTTTTTTTTATGTTGAAATTAAAGAAAACTTCATCCCACCACATAGCGTGGACCAGTTTGATTTATGTATTTAGATCTTCCACCTTGCCTCGGAAGTGGATCATCATCAAAACAAAGGAGGTCATGTATGCTTGTTTTGCATGGACCCAAAAATGGTTCAAGGACCAAGACCAAATCAACTATGGCTTTTCGTTGAGGCTTGTCTTTGGGTCTAATTACAGCCCAAATCACAAAGAATGCAGGGTGGCTTTTATTATTAAGATGCTGTTTGGGTTTGCTGTGTAATTTATTTTTTATTAAAATTTATTTTATTAAAAAAAAGAATTCCATCATGGGTTTCAAGGCCCATTGCCAATGTGAAGGCCTACGAAGACAGTGAATTTAAAATGATCATATTTGATGAGTAATATATTGTGCATTATTAGTGTTTTTTTCTTCTTTTCAATAAGATGACTAGTAGTAAAAAAGAATTGACTTAAGGATAACCTGTTTGCATATGAACCAAGATTTAATCCTTACTCGAACCATTTGTGAAAACTATTTGAACCACCATAAACAAATCATAATTAATTTTAATTTTAATTTTACTTTCAAGAAATTTAGATTTATGGGATCCATTAACTAATGGGAGATTCACCCATGAATGATGTTTTTAAAGAAATTCTGTTGACAAAGTTGTTGTGATGCTTTGGGCTGCAACAATTTTTCTGTAACTAGGCTGGCTCAGGACAACGTCAATTGGGCCAACAAGGGTTTAAGGATTTCTTTAAAAACAGAAAACAGAAGGATCACAGCCCTCTCTAGGGTTTAAATCGAAATATTGCCCCTCTCTTCTCCTTAAGCACCGAAACAGAGTCACAGAGCCAACAGGAAAACAGAGAGAAGAGCAAGAAAGAAGTAATGGATTCATTTTCTTCACATTCAAGTATGGGATCTGGGTCGCCCCAAATGTCAGCAGAAGATTTTAAGGACCAGTTAAAGAATCAACTTGCACAAGCTTATGCCCAGGAGTTCCTTGAGGTTCACTTTTTCTTTATTAAGCAATCTCTTTCTCTCTTTTTATTTGCTTCTAATGCATAAATCTTTGTTTTTTTACCATCTTTGGTGGTTTAGTGGAGAAATTGTTTGGTTTTGGGTGTTTTTAGCTTAATGAATGACTAAAGATGATATTGTTTTAGTCGTCAAAGATGAGTTATAGGTGATTTTTGGTTCAAATATTGAATTTTTTTTATCTGGGTTTTATATTTATTTTGATTCTAATGTGAGAGTTGCGCTTTAAGTTTCCAATTTTAGGGGAATACAATGCAAGGGCGGGGGAGTATTATTCCGTACTTGTAATAATGATGAGCTTTCCAATTCATGTAATTTGGTGTTTATCTCATCTGTTTAGGGAGAGGACTTAGGTAAAATGTTGATTCTCTGCTGTCATTGGGTGGTAAAAGAGTTTGCAACATCTAAGCTTGATGGTTTACGTTAAGTAATTACTTCTGCTTGGTTGTTTTTGGTTGAACTGTTGGAGGTAATCTTGTATACAAATCTGCTAGGTTGTTATCGGTTGAAGAGTCGGAGATGTTACTTGTATATAAATGTACCTTTTTTGTGTTCGTATGTGGAGCTTTTGTGAAGATAAGTCTTTTTTTCTTCTAAAGGGTCAAGAAGTACTTTTTGTGTGTTAATGATATTTCATGCACCACTTAGGTTGGATTTTCTCATTGCTAAGAAGCCTACTTGCGTGCGCTGGATTGTCTGTGCAATTCTATGTGCAGGAATCGGGAATTAGAAATTATCTTCTGATCATCAAATTAGAATTTCAGATGGTAGTCTTGTTCCTAAAATGAAATGATGAAGGTGAACTCGCAGTTTCATCGGTTTAAGTCTAACAGCTGTTTGTGTAACTTAAAATTTCTAAGAAGAGGTTTTACCCTGGCTACTTTATTTATTTGTAATTAGCATTCAAGTGGAGGTTATAAACACATATACCCTGATATTAGTACTGAATTTCAAGTTCATCTCGTTACAAAGTCATGCACAGGCTTTACTTTCCTGGTATTTTTTGTGGCAGAAGGAAACATATAAACACCTGTGTTCATGTACAAATTTGTATCTTAGTAAAGCGTGTTCTCTTAGGATACTGGTTGAGGTATCTACATTTATGAGTCGCACTTTCACTTGATCTCTCAAAAACAGCTCAGTTTGGGGTCTTTAGCAGCTCTGGTGTCCTCTCTTTGACTCATGTTTTGAAAAATCTGTCAGGTGCTAGGGAGGATATTAGAGCTAATTTATTCTCGAATCACTTTAGTGGCTGGTACTTGTAATCGGATTTTTTGGACTTGGTGGCATCACAAAGTTTACTTTAGTGATACATTTCTTAGAAGCATTTGTCAGTGCTTTCTTGAATTCCTGTTTGAGAAATGGGACTCAATGTCTTGTAATATGCAATAGCTTCACTGGCATTTGTGTGCAATTGTCGACATTACTTGTAATTCCATTTCAATGCAGACTGTGAGGGACAAATGCTTTGCCAAGTGTATAACAAAACCAGGGTCAAGCCTGAGTGGGAGCGAAAGTAGCTGCATCTCCAGGTGTGTGGAACGCTACATTGAGGCTACTGGCATTATCAGTAAAGCTCTTTTCAATGCACCACGCTGAACTTCAAGAAAGTTTCCCCCGAAGATGTCCTGCAAACTATCATGGGAACTCTTGAGCGAGAGCAGAGATTGTGTTTTATATTGTATCCCATTTTTAGCATTTATCATGGGAACATATATTTTCTTAACATTGATCTGTAAAAGATTTATTCAGTTGAATTTCAGCCAATTTTTGGGCAATTAATTAGCATTGTGGCGTATAACGATGGAATTTACATGCCCTTGCAATATGAGAATGCTAAAATAGCAAGAGCATGGTAAAGGATTACATGGGTACTGCGATCTCAATGAATGTATAGATTCTATCAGCCAATATTTACCTGAAATCCCTTCTCCTGATCAATTCATCCGTCTTTTCTTGTACTTTTGAAAAGTTGGAAACCCTTTTTACATCTCCAAATTGATTTGTACTGGATCGGCTGTTTAGGGGCTTAATCTGTTCAGAATTCTCAAGCTACTCCCTCCATGGCGCCATTAATATGATGCAAAGTTTCTTCCACTGGTATAACGCAGCCAATATATATCACATAATTAGCATGCTTTTAAGTTGTAAGGCCTACTCATCTGTACTGAGAATGTTTTCAAGCTTGTTAACCCGTATCCAACTCAGCCTGAGATTTTTTATGAGCTTCTTGCTATGATCTCATGGTTTTCCAGCTTCATTGAACGCTAACAATGAAGTCAAGCTCTTATCATTATCGCTGTCATCTTTAAGGTCCAACGTTCCAGATTAAAATGGATAGTTTATCGAGTATAATTTCAGCCCATACTTGGGCAATTACCATGTCAGTAGAGTGCGGTGCAGAATCTTCTAATATTCTGAGAGAATGTACACCTTTTCCAGTGTACACCTCCCCTTGATATGAGAGTGCTAAACTAGCAACCTAAGAGCAACGTATAAAATTACAAAAACAGTGATGTTGATGAATGTAAATAATCTGTCAGCCAAAGCTTCCCTGGATTCCCTTCTCCTCGTCATTTCTCTCTTCTGTTTCTCATACTTCCTTAATCCCTCTTCCACTTTAAACTGATTTGTACTGCGCTGGCTGTAAAGGGCCTTATTCAGAATCATCAGACTACTCCTTCCATTGACATGGGCACCTTCTATGTTCTCAATTCTCATGCTGATTTCCCTCCATTCTAAACACTCCTCTCTTTCTGTAATCTTGAATCTAGTTGTTACTATGAATCTGGCCAGCTTCTGAGGAAGCAAACTTTCTTCCACGGGTAGAACGCACCCGAATTGCATCACATAAGTAGCATGATATGGCCAATTCTTCTGTACTGATAATGGCTTCCAGCTTGAGAGGTTAACAGCTTTGCCCGTCTTCTTGTCCACTAGTATCCAACTCAACCTGAGATCTTCTATCAGCTTCTTGCAAAGATTTTCTCTTGATTTTCCAGCCTCATTGAGTGATGATATAGGAGAAGCTAATGCTTCGTCATCGTCATCGTCATCTTCATCGTCTTTAAGGTCCATCAATTCCAGTTTAAATGGATAATTTAGAAACCATTTCTGTCGCTCGTCAGCGATCATTTCCCAGCTGCTGTCAACAAGTCCAAGTCCATGTTTGAATATATCTACAGCCTCAGGTATGCCATCCGAGATCCTCGAGAGGACACATTTGTTCTTGTAATAAACATCAATCAATGACAGTAGATCAGAAGGAGATGTGCGGGGATTTAGTTCAGCACATTCAAGCAGTTTCAAAGAGTTAGCATTGGCAACTTCATCATATAAGACAAGTGGGCAGGCATCCGAGTAGAATTTGTCGAAGCAACCGTGAACAGAACCTGAAATCAGATGTTCAGCTTCTTCAAGAGCAGTGGAAGGCCACCTGGAATAACACAACTTTTTCCACAAGCTTTGATCACGAGCAATGCCTCGGAGCTCAGAACATGTACTAGCTACCGAAGCGAGGGCTGGGCCATCTACACGAGACATGATATCGGTTAGCAGTTCACCATTCATGCTCTGGAGATGACATATCGGACGCTCCATCATATCTATCTTGGATATATATATTTTTTGCTATCTTTTAGGTGTGGCTGAATTTGGAAATAAAAAATGCAAAGTCTCGTTCTATATAAGCTACAAGAAACTCTAGAGAATATACATTTCTATGGTGTACACAGGTCAAAAAGGCACAATCCAAACGTGCCTAATTTAAGAGATGGGTGGAACAAATGGGAGTTAGCAAATCAAGATGGGTGAGATAGGACTTGATAGCCATTCATAGTCTTTGAAAGACACCGAGTGGTGTGTGACCGTGTTGATTTTTTCAATGCAAAGCATGTGAATGAATGATCAATGTTGATATTGTTATTGATCCTTATGGCTCACAACATTGACTTGGATCCTTTATGAGTTGGACTCATCAAAACCTAACGAGTGGTTTAGATGTGCCACTCAGCACGTTTCTTTTGGAAATGGAAGGGCATGTGTAGCTCATTTATGATCCCATCACCTGCCAAAATTAGTCGGCAGCCATCGTTTTCTGTCCTGACAAGCTGGTCGCTGGTTAGAAGGGAGAATTGTTTCAACCTGCAGCAAGCTCGCAATTATTTAGTGCTGATAGATATTCGATGGCTTATGGACCAAGGTAGGTTAAGGATGAGAGGCAACATTATTATGATTATTAATTATAATTTGATGAATTTAGTTGCATATTAGTCTTAACCCCTCTATTAATCATACTTAACGGGTTACTGCACACTTTATAAGACATTATGATCACAAGGGAGTGTTGAATTCAATTTAATTTAATTATCATGTGAGATTTCAAGAATAATTTATATTAATTTTTAACATGGATTCTTAAGTAAAAACAATGCTTGATTTTTGTTAATTAGGATGAGAATAATAAGATTTGAATTCTTATCAATAAAACTCTAATATAATATCAAAAAAACCATTTTAATTTAAAAACTTAAACTATTAGGAATATTTTATTTATTCAAAACTATAGCATTTTATTAAAAAAATAATAAATTTAACAAATATTGGTGTCGTTTTCTTCTCAAAAGATTTTGAGTTCCCAGATCTCCTGTTCTTTCTTTTTCTTCTTCTATTCTTATATGGAACCACATATTCAATAAAAAAAATATTAATTTCTTGCACTCACACATATTTTAAGGGATACCCACTTCACCAATATATGTGTGTGATAAAATGCAACATTTGTTTGTTAAATATATATGCTATAAGGTCCTTTTTGTAATAAACAAATTACACTAATTAATCCACCAATCATAAGATTTAAACGTTAAGAAGGATGATTCTACAATGCATAAAAATAAGGAATGAAAAATAAATAAATAAATAAATATAAATCAAACTAAACATGACAATTTTAAAAACAAGAAAATATATTCTTGGTTGTTGGGGTCTTTATTTCTGATATGTGCTTCCTGCTTGGCCAATTCAACCTCCCCAACATTTATTTCGAGGATGAAGAGATGCGAGAAGTACTAGGTACATCTAACCTTGTTAGATTACAAGTCATTTTCTCTTTAGGAAGATGCAGGTATTCCATTTTTAAACGGGATTATCATACACCAAACAGTATTATTATTCTTCATAGATAATCATCATTTCAAGATGAGGCTTCAGCGATGAGTCCTCTTCGTGAGATGAAGGGTTGTGGTATGGTTTTGCTTGTTTTTGACACCATGAAACCACCCATTCACCCACCAAGGAAACTTCAAATAGAAACCTCTTAGCTGTGCAAAGTACCACACAAATTGGCACGATCTTGTGAATATTTTTCACACAAAATGTCAACAAGCAAATGGGAAATGTCTGTGGTAAACAGAAATGCAAAATAAATTTGAAGTTATCCCCATGATCAAATTGTTGTCAACTACTCAAAACTCTCTTTTGACATCCTGGCCTTGGCCTTGTGTACCTACATCTGCCTGCGCTATAGTCTATGCTCGGCGTCAGATGGAATTGATCTCGTGTTTTGGTTCAATTTTTGCATTCTATCTAAAATTTTGCCAAATAATTAATACGCCTACAAAATTCTCTAGAATGTTGAAACTATTGTAAAAGTTTCTACTTTGCTAGAGAGAAAATTTCGAAAATTTCGAAAATCAAGGATATTCTCTTCGTTGAATAAATTTGAATTAAAGAAATGATCTATGCTAGAGGGAGAATTTATTAGAATTTTATATATATATATATATATATAAGAAATAAAATCAAGAAATTTGAACGAATCTTATGTCTAAAATTGACATCTGTGAAAATAAAAAACAACATATCATATTTATCCATTAAGGGTTGTGACGATATCAAATTTGTGAAATCTAACGTTATCTTGTAAACTAGATTTAGAAATCCAGAGCAGTCTCTTTATCATATGTCTTATAACATAAAGAAAAGAAAATAACATATAAAAAGAAAGAAATCAGAAAGTCATAAATTCTCCCTACCACATTTAATAATTTTACCAACAAAACTTTTTGCCGGTGTCATACCCAGACATCGCGGTGACCCGTTAATAATAATCTATGGATGGTAAAAGAACAGATGTCTAGCATTTTATTTTTTGAAACTAAAGGTCTATTTTAAGGAGTCGTCACCTAGTGTTATGGTCATTAAGAACCCTAACTGGTCAATAGAGATTTTATGGTACGAGACTGGTTACGCAAAAGAAAAGATGATATCACTCCTTAAACGTCATACTTGAAACAGACTGCATTGCTGGTTTTGTCTAAAAAGCAACATATCAAACACAAAAAAAAAAACAAAGCGTGAGGTGCAACGACGATCCCCACATATTTTTTGAATTTTCTGATATCGAAAAGGGGCTTGGCCATATATCAAAATAGAAAGGGAATAAAACACATGGAAAATGCATAAGGGCCCTTAGCCAAATATGGATTGAGCTGGCTGGATCTGAAGCCCAGACCCGACCCACACTTTCTTTTTTCTTTTTTATTTATTGGTTGGATCTAGCCCAGGCATGTGAGCTAAATTACCTTCGCGCAGTGTTCTTGCAAATTTAAAGAATGCAAAATGAAGACACAGGCATACCTACTTCTGGAGACCGAAGATGTTTGCAGTGCTGATGGATTCTCGCCTACTGCTTCCCTTTATCTTCCTTCTGTGCTCACTTGTATGCATTTTCTTTTTGTTTTCTCAACAGCTTTTGAAGCCGAGAAGATGATGAAGAGGACGGCCTGCTATGAATTTGTTTTGATTCTGGGTCTTTCTCTGTCTACAGCTACAAAAGCAATGGCAGAGCCAATACTCCACCCTGTTTTGCTCCTTTGCCTTTCCTTCTCTTTTTTGTGTTTTTTTTTTTTTGGTTCGTGCTCTCTGTTTCGTTCCTCTCTATTTTTGTTCCTCCTCCCTTTTGTTCTCTCCCGTGAGGTTGCCTTTACCCGCATTTTTATAGGGCTGGAGATCGATCGACGCTATAACAGCCGGTAGTAATGGCGTGGGGCGCTTCATTCAATGGAGAAACGTCTTTGTCTTTAATGGCGGAGCCGTTGTAGAGGAAGAAGACGAGCGAACAATCGCCTGCCAAAACGACTCCGTTTTCCAATTCCAAAGGCTGCTTTCAATTTGGTCCTTGGAATTCTTGTAATTTTGTAATCAACCCCCTAGTTAAAATGTAATTGGATCCTTGCATTTCCGTGCCATTTTCAAGCTAGTCCTTGGATTTTAATTTTTGCAATTTGGACCCCAATTAAACCCCAAACTTTGATATTGCTTCAATTAAGTCCCTGATTCCATTAAATTAATTCCAAGTTCAATTAAGTCTAAAAACTTATCAATTCTCCAATTAAACCCTTGATTTGATTACTTAAACTAGTCAAGAGTTTAATTAATTTCTAAACTTCCTAACATGTTGTCCTTAACCTAAATTTTAATTCATTGTTATTTATTTCATTTTTTATTTTTTTTCATCATCATTTTTCAATTTTTATTATCATTTTTTGGTAAATAAAATAATAGTAATAATAACAATCTAAACTTCCAAACATGTTGCCCTTAACCCAAATTTTAATTCATTCTTCATTTATTTTATTTTTTTATTTGTTTTTCATCATCATTTTTCATTTTTTATTATCATTTTTAGGTAAATAAAATAATAGTAATAATAACAATTAAAATAGAAGGGGAAAAAATTGGGTTAGGACAAACCCAATTTTTTACTCTTTTACTCTTTATTTTTACTATATTTTCTATTAAAAATGATGAAAAAAATAATAAAAAATGATTAAAAAAATAATAAAAAAATAAAATAAATGAAGAATAAATTAAAATTTGGGGTTAATGGCAACATGATTGGAAGTTTTGGGATTTAATTAAAATTTGGACTAGTTTTATTGACAAAATCAGAGACTTAATTGAAGAAGTACCAAAGTTTGGGGTTAATTGGAGATAAAATTGCAACAGATTAAAGTTCAAGGATTAGCTTGTAAAAGGCGCTAAAATGCAAGGGTCCCCATGGGCTGAGCTCGACCTAGCCCAAAAAAAAATTAAAAAAATTAAAAATTAAAAAAAATATGTGCATGCATAAAAATAAATTTATTTTATTTGTTTATTCACTGATATTAGAGTTATGAATAAAAATACTGAGTTAAATTTATAGCTACGTAATATTTAACAACGCCAGAGTTGGAAGTATCCGTAGTTGAATATTCACTAGCACTAGAGTTAGGAAAATTACAAGTAAACCATCATAGCACAAATCAACAAATTTTTAGCAATTTAAGACAAAACCAGCAATGTAACTTACTTCAGGTAGGGTGCGCTAGAGGTGCTAATACCTTCCCTAGCCACAACCAGTCCCGTACCATAGAATCTCTGTTGACCAGTTAGGGTTCCTAGTGATCGTAATACTAGGTGGCGACTTCTTAAATGATACTTGTCGCACCCGACATCGCGGTGGCCTTAAAAAAAATCAAAGATAGCGGAAAAAGAGCAGATTTCTGGCATCTTGTTCTTTTAAGGAAAATGTCTTTTTTTAAGGAGTCGCCACCTAGTATTATGGTCACTAGGAACCCTAACTGGTCAACAGAGATTCTATGGTACGGGACTGGTTGAGGCTAGGGAAGGTATTAGCACCCCTAACGCACCCTACCTGAGGTAAGCTGCATTGCTGTTTTAATCTTAACTTGCTAAAGCTTTTTGTTGATTTTTGTGTAAGGATGTATGATATTATTGACTCTAATTTCAATGAATAAACCTACAAAATAAATTTAAATCAATGCATGTATATTTTTTATTATTTTTTTATGTTTTTTTTCAAAAAATTAAATGATGGTTTAATCACAATATTCCTGACTCTGACGTCAATGAATATTTGATCTCGAATATTTCCAACTCTGGCGTCGGTAAATATTCCATCATAAATAATTCCAATTAATTAAAAAAAATTACACCATGAATAATTCCAACTCTGGCGTTGGTAAATATTCCAACACAAATAATTCCAATTAAAAGTTCCGCCGCTAATAATTCCAACTCTGGCGTTGGTAAATATTCCACTATGAATAGTTCCAATTAAAAGTTCCGCCGCGAATAATTCCAACTCTGGTGTTGGTAACTATTGCGTAGCTATAAAATAAATTCAGATTAATATTTTTATTTCCTGGCTCTAACGCTAGTGAATAAACAAATAAATTAAATTTACGCATTCACATATTTTTTTATTTTTCGTACATGCACGTATGTCAGTAAATAAATAAATAAAAATAAATTTATTTTTCATACATGCACGTATATTTTTTGCTAAAAAAATATACGAATAAAAATAATATAAACTTAAACTAGTATTTTATTCCCGACTCTGACGTGGGTGAATAAACTAGTAAATTTATATTATTTTTATTCATGCATACGCATATTTTTCTATTTTTATATTTTTTATATTTTTTATACTTTTTATACTTTTTTTATATTTTTTATTATTTTTTTATTATTTTTGTTATTTTTGGGCTCAGCCCACATGAGCTGGGCTAAGCCCAGCCGGCCCGGCCCGATCACTGGCCCAAGCCAGTGACCCGGCTGGGCCAAGTCAGCAAGAAGCACGCGTGGATTGGCTCCACGTGTGCATCATGCACAGTGCGAAGGTAATTAATTTACCTTCGCACCGTGCAACATCACATTCAAAATGAATGTACAAAAACGAAAGCAAATGGCTTACCTGTTCTATGGAGACGGTGGGGATGGTGGCAGCGCGGTGCCCTTCGTCTGCTCACAGTCTTCCCTCCTGCTTTTCCTTTGTTTCTGTGCCCGCTGTTCCTTTTCTCTTTTTGTTTTTCCCTGCTTTCTCAATCCTTGCGATGAAGCACTGAGGACGGTGCTGGCTTCTCCTTTCGAATTTGGGTCTGGGTTTTGTGTTGTGTTTTCTCTGTTTTTTTTTCTGTGTATTTTCTTTCTCTGTTTTGCTGGGTTTTTTCCCTCTGTTTTGCTGGGTTTTTTCCCTCTGTTTTGCTCTCTTTTTCTCCCTGTCTTGCTCCGTTTTTCTCCTCCCCCGCGAGGTCGCCTTTGCTCTGCTTTTATAGAACCAGCGGCAGTCCTCGGTGGTAACGGCTGCCCCCCTCCTAAATGATCGTAACCGACGCATTTGAATGAAGAAAACGTCTGCCATCATTGCCAACGGACGAAGCGCCTCTGCCTTTAATGGCAGAGCCGTTGCAGAGTGGAGACGGTGAGCAGTCGTTGCAAAACGACGCCGTTTTGCTGGCTACGAATTTGGTCCCTGTGATTCT
>Ga0325404_1000558_pt1 | contig 37523 bp, 15 predicted proteins | sample PopdelMetagenome_18_FD_205664 | JGI IMG/M metagenome (GOLD analysis project Ga0325404, IMG submission 205664) | Populus deltoides microbial communities from Bellville, Georgia, United States - Xylem-Control-R1 | ecosystem: Host-associated > Plants > Phyllosphere > Stem > Wood/Secondary xylem...
TTGTTTATTTTGGTCCAAAACCGGACCGAACCGAAAATACTCAGCTTTAATCAGTACATTCAAATTAAATGGATATAATTTAACTTAACTCATTGTAGTTTTATTTCTCTCTCCTAATCTAAATCATTGATGACCACTTATTCGATCCAAATCTATTAATTTATTCTGAATATGATAATATATTAATCAAATAAGTTCTTTATATTATCCCCTTTTTTATATGGATGTTAAGAACATATATTATAATGTTTTTTATATAGGGTGTTTGAGAGTGTGATAACGATTTTTTTAAGTGCTTTTCACTTGAAAATATATCAAAATAATATATTTTTTATTTTTAAAAATCATTCATGATATCTACACATCAAAATAATTAAAAATATATATAAAAATAGTTTTAAATAAGAAAAAATTCAGATCTTGTTGAAATTTTGGTGCAACCTCAGCCTCAAACGGATCAAAGTATTTTTCTACACTTCTTTTTTTGTTTTTTTAGTTGACAAAAAGATGGGTGTGTTTTGAACCCAAAAGAAAGGCATTTTATATCATAGCAAACACTACAAATCACACATCTCTTATTATTCACTTATCACACAACATTGAAGCTTAATCTGATACAATTAAGCCCATACAGTTCTTAACTAATTAAGATGTTTAAATTACTACATATTCATAGTAATATTAAGCACCTGTCTGTCTACGTGTCAAAAGACCGGCTTAAAATAATAATAAAAATATTATTTTAACTGCTTGTGGCGGCAAACCGTGGAAATAAACGGGTGCTTAATTATACAGGGGTAATCCAAGACGTGGTTTGATGACAGCTTCAAGTGGTATCAGCTTAGGTAGGGCAATGCCAGGGCCTTCGTTCATGTCCACGGGCAACCCTGCAACAGTTGTTAAATCAAACCCTTGAAGTAGCCTAGCAAGGGTCAGATGAACAACCGCCATGCCAAGATTAATAGCAGGGCAAGATCTTCTCCCTGAGCTAAAAGGAATGAACTCGAAATCTTGACCCCTAAAATCAAGATCAGCATGAGTAGTCAAGAATCTTTCAGGTTGAAAGTCATCTGGGTTTTTCCACACACGAGGGTCTCGATGCAACTTCCATATGTTCACTACTAATCGAGTGCCCTTAGGAACATAATAGCCACAAATATGACAATCTTCCATGGCCTCACGTATTCCTGTTAAGGGACCTGGAGGGTACAATCGCAGAGTTTCTTTCACTATTGCTTGGAGGTACATGAGGTTCTGAATATCTGATTCCTCCACCCATTTCTCTCTTCCCACCTGCTTGTCCAGCTCTTCTTGAGCAGCCTTTAGCACACTTGGGTGGTTTAGCAATAGGGACAGTGCCCAAGTTAATGTAACCGCTGTGCTTCCTGCTCCTGTGAGGGTCAGAATCTGCAGAATTAACACAAAACGTGTAAAATTGAAAATAGTTGGAAGTACTTAAGAACCCTGCACCTGAGAAAATGTCCAGATGGTAGGAGACAGACTTTGAAAGTCTCAGGGGTCCAAGACCCCTTACCCTCCAGCCACAAGAAAGAAAGAAAGAAAGAAAAGGAATTAAATTGGATGAAGGGCAGCATTAACCTCAATTAATTTCATGAGGATTAAGGAAGAAAACGCACGACAAGCTTACAGAATTAGCAAACGTACCAAAGTTGTTGCCTTGATGACAACATCACGAGAGTAGCCAGACATCTCAGCAGCACCGTCAGCAAGGTTAGATATTATCACGTCCATGAAGTCGCTTTCCCCTTGTATTTCTTTCTTAAGATGTTCCTCCAGCCAGCTTCCTATCACCGCATCAAGTTCCTTGGCAGTCCTCTTCATAGCACTTATATGTCCCTGAAAATCAATCCATTCGAGCCATGGAATCGCATCAGATATTACAAAAATCCCACTCAGATACAAGGCTTTTTCTATGGCTTTTTTGTAACGCCATGGCTCGCTGTTTTCTTTGTCGTATAAGCTGCTGCAATATCGTTTTCCAACTATCGTTCTAAGGCTTATGTTGAACGTCAAGCTCTCAAACAATTTGCTCATAGTCACCTTCGCAGGGTACTCCGCTGTTTCTGCATAAGAATTGTGCAAACCATTGATGAATGCGTCTACTTCGAATACTCGGACATGCTTAAGCATTTCAAGCCGGTGGTTTGATAGAAGCTGAAGAGTGACCAGCTTTCTAACATCCCGCCAGTACTTTCCATATGGGGACAACGCAAAAGCTGCGTTGTTGTAACCCATATGTTTTCCTGCTGCTATGTTTGCTCTAGTAGCCAAGATTCTGTCATTGGTAGTCAAGCAATCCTTCACTGTTTCCCAACTGCTCACCACCACTATCCGATGAGAACCGAGCCTGAGTGAGTAAATAGGGCCATATTTATCGGCAATGGCTGCAAGGGTTTTACATGCTGGGTCCTGGCCTCTTAGGCGAGGCAGGTGGCCAATCACGGGCCATGCCCCGGATGGTTCAGGGGCTCTGGCTAGTTTCTTGCTCTCTCTCTCTCTGGCTAAAGTTTTCCAGAAGCCATAAAGAATTAGCAAAACGAGAGCCCCAAGAATCATCTGGAACAGGATATAAGAGAAATCCAGGGTGGTTCAAGGGAGTTGGGTCGTAATGAGGCTAAATGCTGCTCTGGTATTTATAGCGTAGAGCAGTATGGAATCGCTTGATGACTAATTAAAATTATAGAGTCCCTTCACTATTCCTTTCTCGCCTGGCTACTTGTCGAAGAATAGCCTTTTTTTCTTCTTCTTCTTTTCTCCTTTGTCTAATGGTAATATACTCTCGAATTAGTTTTCAATCACTCTCGAATTTTCATATTATCAGTGACATTTTCAAGGATTTTTTTAACTCTCCGAGGGACTTAGTCTGGTAGTGGTTCCATTTGTGATGGGCAGTGGTAAACTCCTGTAATTTTTTTCAATTCTCTAAAACTTTTTGATAGACTTAGTCGGTTAGTAATTTTGCCCGTAACATGTTTAATATTTTTAAGAAAAAACTAAAATAAATAGAACATATTTAAAAAAAATAAAACTAAAATAAAAAAACCAAATATTTATTATTGAAATTATCAATTTAAATATAATTTATCTAAAAGACAGAAGCTAGAGGAAAAGGAGGCAAATCTTTACTGGGATCGAGTGGGCAATGCTGCGCGCTAAATATACCATCAAGGTTTGACAACAACTCCATCTACAAATGCTTAAGTTTGGTTGTCTCACCACTAAGCTGATTCATCTTAACAGTAAGCCCGGTTGTGTGAGTTTTGACTTGTTTTTGTACAATTACTTGGACGATGAAGATTAGAAGCGTAAACCCAATTGTGAGGAACAAACACTCGATATACTATAAACTATCTACATATCCTCAGTTATAGTGATTAAGATATTATAAACCTGATATCTACTAATTTAATCAAATAATCTACCCTCTAATTACAAATCTAAATTAAGTTCTAAAAGGTTCAAAGAACTGTCCTCGTCGAGGATGAGGAAAATGTTTCTGTTTTATTATACATGTGTCTCATGACATGAGTGGTCATAAGACGAAGTGCAGAGGCAGAAATGTCTAGAGGCTGACAGAACAACACGTGTAGAGGTCGCAATCAAAGTTTCTTTTCGTTTGACAACTGCATCACATTTGCAGTACAGCAGGCTAAAATGTGATCCACGATTGCATGTATCTTGCACAGGTCAAGGAGAAGACAAATGAATCAAAAGTCTTCAGTCAACATTAAGTTAGGAGAATAGTCAGATATATGCTAGGAAAATAAATAAAATAATTAATAAACAAAAAATATTTCAAAGATTCCCATATTAGAATAATATATATATATATATATATATATATATATTAAAATGTGTTGTTTTACATAATAATTAAAATGTCATATCAAAGGAAAAATACAATAAAATAACCCTTTATATTTCGTTTTTTTTTTTCTTTCTGAACCACTCTGCTCCTTAGAAAGGTTGCATTCTTTCATTTTAATCAATGTGTTATTTCACATATTAATCAATTATATTTAATTAAAACTTCATGTAAAAATAAAAATAAAATCAATAAGATCTTTTTTATATTTATTTTCATAAACCATTGTGCTCCTAAAATAAATCTTTGACATGGTAATCAGTTATATTTAATTAAAAGTCATGTTGAAACAAAAATAAAATTAAGAAGATATTGTTTTATATATATTTTTGAACCATTATGCTCCTTGGAATTTGTTTTTACGTCTAAATCAAAATACTGTTTCAAATATTTAATTAAAATATCATATCAATAAAAAATAAAATCAAGATGATTCCTTTATTATTATTATTTCCCTTATGAGCCATTGTACTTCCCAAGAAAATCGTATTATTTTATCTTAATTAATGTGATTTTTCATTAAGTAATCAATTATTTTTAATTAAATTTCATGTAAAAAAAATTGAGACACCTTTTATTTACACACACACACACACACACAGTGATTTCCTCGTACTTTTTAGAGTATTACTTAATAATTTAATATATATAGTAATACTTTAAAAGGTATGAGAAAATCACTATAGCTTTTCCATGCCATTTAATTACACTTATATATTATAATAATAATAATAATTATTATTATAATAATTATTATTATATTATATTATAACTTTTTTTTGTTTTTATTTATTTAATTTTTTTATTTTTTATGCCTTTATGAGTTTTTTTTTTTGCTTTTTTCTTAATGTTTTTTTCTTTTAATGAATTTTTTTTGTTTAATTTAGTTTGTTAATGTTAAATTTGTTTTTATTTGGTTATCAGACTTTCATGACACGAATCCCGAGTTTGATGGATTAACCTGAAAGCGTGGGGAAAATACTATAGCTTTCCCCACGCCTTTTAATTGTACTTATATATTATTATTATAACATATATTTAAAAAAAATTTGTTTTTATTTTTATTTTTTTTGTTTTTTATGCCTTTATGGGTTTTTTTTATTTTTTCTTTGTGTTTTTTTGTTTTAATAATTTTTTTTAGTTTAATTTAGTTTGTTAATGTTAAATTTATTTTTATTTAGGTATCAGACTTTCATGACATGGATTTCGAGTTTGACTGGTTAACCTGGTTTGATGAGTCAACTCGAAATTTTATCCTTTAGTTTTTTTTTTCCTTTTTTTTCCTTTTATGCCTTTCACTGTGGATTGCACAGTGGAGTCCACGGTGAAAAGGTTGATGCTTTTTTTTCTTTTTAATTAACTTTTTTTTATTTAGTTTGTTTATATTAATTTTTTTCTATTTAGTTATTAGACTTTCATGACACGGATCTCAAATTTGACGGGTTAACTCAGTTAACTCAGATTTTTTTCTTTTTCTTCATTAGTTTTTTTCTTCATGTTAGTTTTTTTTTTGTTTTTTCTTTTTAATTAATCTATTTAATTATCACACTTTTATGACACAACCTTGCAGCCAGACCCACATCCAAGACTATTAAGTTTGGTATTGCAGCCAGACCCACTTAAACTTGGATCATTCAAGTTTAATGTTATTATTAATATTATAAATATTACTCTTGGGTCAGGCGTTGCAGTCAAACCCAAGACTCTTGGATATAGCTTTGTAAAACAACCTATCACTTTTAGATCTAAACTTTTTTTAATATTTTTTATGCAAAAAAATTGACCCGCGGCATCGCACGGGTCATGTAACTAGTTATAATTCTAAAAGTTATCAAAGTTTCACTGTAGTGCTAAATTTATTGCACTATAGACTAAAATAATATAATAACTCTTTTACCTAAAACAAAAGGTCAGCGTAAGGGAGATCCTACGATCTTCTGTCAGCTTGTGAAGTGGTGTTAGGTAGCCAAATGATGATTTTTGAGAAAGCGTTTGAATCGTCTCGGTGACATCTTTATCCCTAAGCTACACATGTAGCTTAATCACTTCTAGTTTGGTGCTGGAAGCCTTTTTTCTTACTTTCTCTATCCTCTTCGGATTTTGCATTGACCTTATAATTTTTTTTTTAAAAAAAACCATTCAATTTCTCTTTCCTTTAACATTTGGTTCATGTTCATTTTATTACTATTTGTTTTATTTGAAATAGTTTATGGAATTGGAATTATTATTTTTTAAATTTTGCCCTCCTATATTTTTTTATTTGTTATCTTTATTTTTTTATTGCTATTTGTTTTATTTTAGATAATTTTTAAGATTGATTTTTATATAATTTCATCCTCATTATGTTTTTTTTTCCTATCAAATTTGATTCTCTTTCTTTTGATTGCATTTTTTTTACTTCAACTTTTATGTTGATATTGTTTTTCTAATTTCATCATTCAATATAAAATTGGTTGAGAATTGAGCTTCTTGATTGAATCCGGGTTTCAAAGTTAAATAGTTGCGAGTTTGGGAGATTAACTAGCTTTAACAAATTTGCCCGAGTTTATTTGTTTTTTTTTTATATACAAAGCATAATAAAATGACTAGGTTACCTTTTAAAGCAAAATCTCTTTGACTAGCACCTGAAGGCATTTTCCTATCTTCACCTTGGTTTTTTTTTTTGTTATAACAGAATTGACCGAAAGACAATTCAGTATTTTAATAAATATAAAATATAATTTAAAAATAAAAAATAGTTGCGCATGAGGTGCCGTTTTGACAATGAAACACCATCACACCTCCTTCCAGGGGTTAATTTACACTTATTTTTTTTTATTTTGTCATTCAATGTTGTTTATTTGGGAAAATAGGTTTTGTTTCAATTATCCTAATCTTATGATTTTGGTAGCAAGTTTGGCTAGTTAACTCATGTATTTTTTATGATTGTTATATATATATATATATATATCTTTTTCGGTTTAGTCCTTCAAAACTAGGCTCTTTTTAAAGTTTAAGTTTCATTTTTTTTTTGACGTTCTATTAGGTTATCCTATTCGTATAATCTGACTCATGAGTTTGACGGCTTTACCCGGGTTTGCGGGTGTTTAATTTTTTTAGGCTTCTTTTTGTTGATTGAATTTTATTTATTTATTTCAGTCTTCTATATTTGGATTGTTGAGGATTGACCATCGTTATTTTTCTTAATTTGCCTTCAATGAAGTTGGCTCAATCTCATAACCTAACTTGTGAATTTACATATCAGCTCAGGTTGACTTGAGACACTTTATTCTATCATTTTTTATTTTAATTTTGTCTTTTAACTTCAGGTTCTTCTGGGATTCAACTTTATTAATTTTTCCTTTTTGACAAGCATACTTTTCCTTTTAGTTATTGTTATCATCTTTTAAAAAGATTTTGCTTTTATATCATATATTTGAATTAACATGTATTTTTTTTTTAAAAAAAAAAACATGCTAGTAGTTCTCGAGCATCTTTTTTAACATTACAAAAAAATTGGCTTGGCCGACGAGGGAGCGTGAGTCAATTATCTAATGAAGGGCTAAACGTTATATTGGGTCATTTTCATCAATGTGTTATTTCACATAGTAATTCTATATGTTTGATTAAAATACGTTGTTAAAATAAAATAAAATTAAAAAATATATTTTATATTTTATTTTTCTTGAATTATTGTACTCCTTAGAAAGATGATTGTTTCATATTGATCAATTTATTATTTTATGAGTTTTATTAGATTTAATAGTTATAAAAAATTTAATAGAAAAAAAATACATTTGTAATGAGGGGTTGTTGCACAAATATAATTGGATTGAAGAGTAAACAAAATATATGTTTGTAATCAAAGACTTCTTCATTGAAAACTTTGAAAAGGAACGAAATTAAATTAACAAAAAAAATAATCAATTATTTTTTTCAAGTATTAAAAATAATAAATAATATTGCGCTAAGCATTATCTACTCTAGTAAAAGAACTAGTGTAAAACTCTAGTTCCTTCAATGTTCAGAAGCTACAACATTAAAAAAAAAAATTATATCTTCTATTTTTTATCTTTCAATTGATTTTTTTCACTTTTTTTTCTTAATTACACCATTTAATATTTTGTTAATTTTAAATTGATCTTTATATTTTATTTTGACTTACTTCTATGAGGTTTTCTCTGTTTCAAGCAAGTATCATAACATTTGGTTAATATTTAATTTTATGAGCGCTTCTTTTGATTGAATGTTTTTAGCTTTTTTTCTTTTAATTTTATCCTCCAATATTTTGTTGATTTTGAACTGATCTTCATAATTTATTTTAGTTTATTTATTATGAGGTTTTCACAGTCTCAAAACAAATATTCTGATATTTAATTAGTGATCAACTTTGCAAACTTCTGGTTTTGTTGACTTGGTAGGTACAAGGGTAACTTAGATAATTGGTAAAAAAACATAGTTTGACTTTAAAAAAAGTTTTCAAGATGACATCTTGGTTTTAAAAAATATTAAGACAACAACATATTATATTAACTCAGGCATCGTGATTTAATATGTCAAACGTATGATCTAAGTTATGGACTCCAATGAGTTTAATAACATTATTTTTAAAAATATATTTTACTTAATTATATAATAACAATCTCTTCTTTTTTTAAGTTAAAAGATAAAATTAAAAGGAAAAAAAGTTGAAGGACAAAAAATACCATTTGCGCGAGCCTGACTTGGGTAGCTCAAAGCACCTGGACCTTTAAAAATAAGCTCATTCGCAGGGGCTTCCTAATTTAGGTCCACATATTTGGATGTTGTTTTTTTTTTTTTTTAAGGGGTAGAAGATGCAGCATCTATCTTTGCCTAAAATCTGGCTACTGTTATAGTAGATGGAAAATTAGGGCTATGGTTTTTTTCCCTATAAAACTTGATTTTTTCACCTATTTTGATAAAAAAAAAATATCTAATAAACACCCTTAGAACCCAAGAAAAAACAATTAAGCAACCATAAATACAAAAAATGGCCTAAATTACAAAAAAAAAAATTTCTCTCCACCTCGATATGTTTCTAGGCAAGATAGAGACTCAAAACAACCACATCAAATTTCCCTCATTGAATGGAGCCCATGAACACCAATTCCCCCGACTTTCATGACCAAATCATAAAAAAACAGACATCTTTCTATCTTCCTGTTATTTTCAGTGAGTTTCTCTCTTATTTTCTTAAATTAGAGACAGAAAAATAAATAAATAAAAAATTTGGAATCAAAATGAAAATTATAATAAATTTGAATTGAGTAGCCTATTTTTTCTGTATTTTAGTTTTTAGTTCATTATCTCTTAACCAAGGTTGTCAAAAACACTCTTTTGACACGACATAAAAAATACAATATAAACTCGGATCGTAAATTCAGATCATAAAATCATAAAAATGTAAGTAATTATTTTTTAACTAATTATATATTGACAATTCTAGTCAAGAAATTAAATTATATTAAAATATGATAAAGTGAGTCAACAATATTATAATTAATGAGTGATCTAAATAAAATGAGAGAGAGAGAGAGAGAGAGAGAGAGAGAGAGAGAGAGAGAGAGAGAGAGAGAGAGAGAGAGAGAGAGAGAGAGAGAGAGAGATAATATGAATCAATAAATTAATGATATAGAGAAATAAAAAGTCTCAGAACAAAACTTCTCAATACAGGGAAATCACTGAATGGTAGGAAGTACACATGAACTTGTGACAACTTAGTTGTTCTATCACAATAAATCCTAATGGACCCCTTTTGGGTTCCAAGCTAATGATCCTACTAGTAATTAACTAATATAAATTCAATAATAAAATAAACTCTTAAACAATCTCTAATGCACTAGAAAAAATTCAAATTAAAAATAATTATTCAAAAATAAATAAATAAATAAAATAAAATAATAGAAAAGTCTTCGTGTTAAAATTTTTTCATATAGCCCGAATCTTTAATTTTCACATGTTTTTAGCAGATTTGAGTCCTCATTTAAAACATGTCGTTCTTTCTCATCTGGATACATTAATGGGCCTACGATATATGGTTGGAAAGCTTCAGATGTCCAAGTTTCTAGCTCAATTTTAATCTCAACAAAATTCGACCGGTAGCTCCAGATATATCACAAATAGTACACGAAGGTCTAGTTTTACACATTTGACAAGATTCGTCGACTAACTTTGATCATCTGAAATATTATGTTCCCGAACTTCATTTGACCTAAAAATGTACCACAATATATTTTCACGTATTTAATATTTTCTTATAAAATTTCAGCTTTATCCAACGTATGGTTTGAAAAGATATGTTTAATTTTGCAAAACTGGTCAGCGGACATTTTAAGGTCAAATTTGAATCTGACTTTGTTCATATCACAAATTTAGTAAACTCGTAAAATCAGACCGAGTTTATAAATTTTATCGATTTTGCATGAGTTAAGTCCGATTTGACTGATTTTCGAGTTTTTAATCCGATTTTACATATTAAATACATATTGACTCGTAAAATCATATAATTTTACATGTTAACTCGTGATTTTAATAATAATGCTCTTAATTTGACATCATCTCCATAATTCCAAGCCTAATTCTATTTAATTAGGCTATAGAAAGTTTGACTTAGAAGAGAAAAAAAGTTTGAAAATGAAAATTCTTTTTTTAGCAAGTTCAGTGTTCATATGAACGTAAACCGATCCCATGTTTTTTTTATAGTATTTTGTTTTTAATTTTTTATGGATTTCTTAATATATATGGGCTCATTTGAAGAAAAGAAAAACCCAATAAAAGGGGCCCAATAACTTTCTAGGAGAAGGCGAGTATACAAAACAAATAAGCCCTTCTTCCTCTCCTCGGCACTTCATGTATGCTGTGCACTACAGTTAAAATCTCCCAAGGCAAAACAAAATCATGGAAAGTCTCGAATCTTGATCTCTCACACCCTTCAATTCTGAATCTAATACTAATATTTTTCTTATGTCTTATAAAATCTGATGATGATGTTTGGTTAATTCAATTCAGGTTCTTTTACAACTCGATCCGTTTCTCAATGAACTAACAACCTTGTATCAAAACAGCACCGACAAGGGCTCAATTTGGGTTACTCTTAAACGTTGTAAGTTTCGATTTTTTACCTTAATCTATTGACCTTTTTGTCTTTTTAGTATCTTTCTGTGATTAATCTATCTGGGTCCTCAATTTTTTATTGGTTAGAGCTTTTATTGTCTGATTTTGGTAATTGTTTTTGGTAGCTTCGATGAAATCTAAGGTGCAAAGGAATAAGATGACAACTAGTGGTGAACCCATTGAGTATAGATGTCTTATACGTGCAACCGATGGCAAAAAGACTATTTCTACTTCTGTGAGTATCTTCTTTACCTTCAAAAGCTTCCTTGCTCTCTGGCTATAGAATTGTTTTAAGTTAGAAACATGTGCATTTTTATGATTGGTTGTTTAAGCATTGTTTTGTACTGGATTTTGATTCAGATTGTTCCTGAAGGAAAGGGTATGAAGTGGTTGTGTGAAATATGAATCTGAGACTATATGCAAATTTACTACTTCTGACGAAGAAGGGTTTGCCTTAAAAAAAACAAGGCATTCTTGGAAAACTTGAGATTTGATGGTAATTTAAGGAAGTCTTGCACGACCCCAAGAAAATTGCTAGATTGATGTGAATATGACGAGGTGTTATTGATACTTGCTTAGTTGTTTGCTATATTAACTCTGACACGGGCCTTTTTGTGTTTGGTCTCTTTCTTCCTTTTTTTTTTAAATTGCAATTCAACATCAACCCATTAATTAAAAAAAAAGAAGAAGTGATCAACCTATTGCCTCCCAACATACCTGTTTTCTGCTTGAGCTGATGACATTTTGTGATGATCCTAAAGGTAAGATCTGCTGAGTGAGTTTTGCATTCAAACAAAATTTAATATACTCGAACATCTGAAACTTTTTTTGGATTGATGTGACTGTTTAAATTGGGAAAAACAGAGTTTCATAATGCTATTTACTTTACGAGAAGGATCCTGTTCTTGACTTCTATATTTTGGATTAAATGAGAATTAGATATGTGACGCTAAAAATCATTTGATTTTGTAGTATTGTTTTTTCTACAAATGGTAAAGAAACATCAATCTGTGTTGTCATAAAGTTTTGTAATCTTAATTGGGTGTTCATGCTGTGATGTGGACATTTGAATCAGAAGAGTCCTTTCTGTCTGCTGAAAACACACTGAAATTGCATTTAAACTGGGTGTTGGAAAGTCATTTGTGTTTAGCAAAGCCTGCTTAAGATTTGCAGCCACATAGGCTTCATTCCAGGATTGTTTGGCCAGTTATTGTAATTTCAAATTCTAGGTTAATGTGTGGTCAAGGGTGGGGAAGGTTTTGAATGTGGCATCAGCAGCATTTCAATAGTTGTACCTGTTAAAAAATATGACCTTGTTTTTTCGCATTTTTATGTGAGGACTTCATGTTATGTTGTGTTGAAAAATGCTTTTAACTTTAGGCCTTCAAATGATAAGACATTAGAAAGGTCTTTTGGAGGTAGTTCAATGGAAAAGGAATTGTGCCTGTATGCTTGTAGGGGCATGTGTATTGAAGGCCTGTTTTAGCCTTTCAACTGGTGAGCTTTTTCACCTCTACAAATGATGGTTGTGAGGTAGTCATGATAGAATAAGGAATCTGTATTGGGCACTGTGATGGATTATAAAATTCATATTGTATTGGTTACCTTGGCCATGAACTACATATGCAGGGATGCAAACTATAGCAATTACTAGACTTGCTTCTTAACATGTCACTATTTTCCGTATAACTGCTATTGAAGGAAGGAATGTATTTTTTCTCTTTATTGTTGCTCCAGTGGGTTGGGTTGGGTTGGGTTGGGTTGGGTGGGTGGGGGAGAGGGATGAGGTTCAACTCGATACTTGGCACCTCTTGCCCAGTGCTAGAGGTATCTCCCCACTGTGCTGCTAGGCCCATTGGTGTCAAAAAGAGATCGAAGACCTTGGCTTATGCCTAGATGTGTTAATTCGAATTGTTTTTCCATCATGGTTCTTATCTTTTGTAACAACATAGTAGGGCTTGATATGTATTCACCATTCTTCAGTGCTTTCTTTAATCATGTCGTATATTCATATATCTGTTCAGCCTGGCTAACAGTATCTCTTTGCTTTTTGTCTGGGAAGGTTGGGGCAAGGGATCACCAGCGCTTCCAAGCTTCTTATGCAACTATTCTCAAGGCTCACATGACAGCTCTAAAGAAGAGGGAAAGGAAGGATAAGAAAAAGGCAGCAGAAGGTGATAAGAAAGAAGGGGACGTAAAGAAGAAACCAAAGAGAGTCTGAAAGCCTTCGGCTACTAAACTTCCCATGAAAGGATATTTTTCACTCCCTCCGAACTTCCTATTCACCACAAGCGTGCTCAGGCTGTTTTCTGGAAAGTATTCTTTGAGCGATTATAGATTGATTGATGGGTTTTTGTTGACTGCCCTTCTTGTTGCAGTTTCAGAAAATATTTAGTGTTCTGCTTGTCATTGATATGAAAGATTTTGTGGATATCTTGTAGCATGTATCTTTATATTGAAAATTGAGTGCCTTTTTTAAGACGAGAAATTTCATGATCCTGCATAAAAGCAAGTAGTGCCTCTAGTTAAAAAATGACTTAAAAAGACAAGTGTGATCCCCTGTTCAGAGGTCTCTGCCCATCCTCGTCCTAATAAATGAATGAAAATTTGAGAAATTCAATAGACAGCTCCATTTATTCAATCTTGTCGGAGAAGGTAATCAAATCCCAACTCCTGCTAATTACTTACAAATTATTTGCTTTTCTCAAACACTGACCAGCTTTACATTTGCTAGTTGGCTAAAATTGTTTAATGTCTGAAGCAAGCACCTTAGAACAGGTAACTATCTTTTAATTAGCTTTTTACTTGCAGAATGCATGCAGCCTTGTCATTATTGAAAAGAAAAGGCGTGATTTCTCTGTTTTGAAAACAGGATTCAAAAAACAGCCGGGTTTGGTTTATGATTGCGCGGAATGGCATAAACTAGATTGAGAGTATTGCTTTATTGTTGTTATTGATGATGATGTAACAGACACTGCACTGCTTCCATTTTTGCTATTTAGTTGGCTTTGATGATGTGCTAACAAAGTTTGATCGTTTGGTGTTGCTGTCTTTATTTGTTTAAAATACTGTAAAGATATGGGAAGAACATTGAGGTCGCGAAAAGTCATTTCGTCCATGTTCTTTATTCTGAATCATTCTGCTAAACTTAAATAAAGAGCTTCCATGCATTGCACTGTGCTATTGTTTTTGTACGTTTAACAATCTCAAAAGTTTGGTGTTCTTGTTTCTTCTTTAGCGTGGTCAGAGATGAAAGGAAGATTATTTCAGTCGACTGCGCCGGATGAAGTCATTGTGTTCATGCTATCGAAATTGCCATTGCAGGAGGCTTGGAAAACCTACCTAATCTAAAATTTTTCTTAACATAACATATATCATTGACACTGAGATGTTTCTTCATAATCATCATTACGGTCATGTCATTGACTACTACAAGCATGGGTTTGTAAAATGGGTTAAGAAGGTCTTGAGACAAATACTGATGGGACAACACTGCGCACAAAAAGTGGATTGGGATAAAATTTTACTAGGAGATTTTAGAAGTCCAATGCTATAGGGTGCATAACTTAGAGCTTTTTTGATATTGTGGTTGTGGTTGTTTTTTAAATAATTTTTTGTGCTGAAATACATGTCAATGATATTTTTTTATTTTTTAAAAATCATTTTTGACATCAGCACATCAAAACGATCCAAAAAGTACAAATCGCACTCAATTTTAGCAAAAAAAAAATTTAAAATTTGATGAAACGCAGTTACAAACGCAATGCCAAACAGACCTTTATTGTAACGAATTGCGATTCGAAAGATCTTTAAATTAAACTTAAAAAGTATTGCTTGAGCTAGTTTTATTACTTTTTCTTTTTATTTTTGAATTTTGTAGTTGATTTATGTTAGATTTTAGATTTATTTAAAAATTCTATTAGAAAGGTAGACTAATTAAAAAAAAATATTCGATAATTAATTTTGAATTAAAACTTTTGTGTGATAGCCTTGTTCAGTAAAATTTTATGTTGTTTTGTTACTTTTCCTCTTTTTTATGTTGTTTCTACGAATGTTGCTCATGAAGCTTGAATTTGGGACCTCTAAATTAAAAACCTAAACACTCACCACTTCATTATTATTATTATTATTTTTATATATTTCATATGTTATAAAATATATTTATATTATAATATAGCTGACTTAACAATCTAATCAATAACCTAATAAACCTAATAGTTTAATAATATTAACTAGATTATTTATTCTTGCTATGCTATGGGTTGAATAATTTTTTTAAACGAGAAAAAAACTATAAATCACTAATGTTTTTCTAATAAAAAAAGTTAAATAATACAGAAATTAACTCGATATAATACGATTATCTAAACATATCCAAAGATTTTTATCTAAAAATAATAAAAATAACATTATTTTTATTTAAATATTAAGACATAAATATTCTAGCTTCAAAAACATGAAATTGTCAAACTAATGAGTTGCCGTCCTTGCTAGCGGGCGGGTAGGAAAGGATTTTATCCATCTAATACAGTAGATACCAAGTCAAAATAAGTTGCTTCATGGGATGATTTAATAATTAATTAGCTATCAGACACAACACTACCTGTCTTTACATTGAAATGTTCAGTCAAGATGATCATAGTCTGGTCTCGGCTAATTAAAATATTTTACAAAAAAAAAAAAAAAGTCATTGGTTAAAATTTTTAAAAAATATATATTCTAAAACAAAAAAAAATCAAAATGTTTTGCTATCTTTAATTACTACTTGATACTGTGCAAGTTTAGGCAGGCCTGGATCTTTAACACGTAAAGATACAGATATCTCATGCATTTTGTGCCTCTATAAATGGCCATTAACCCTCAGACCTAATTTTTTGCACATCACAAACGATATTGTTCTCTCCTTTGCATATGATCAATATCAAAATGAGAAGTAATCTACTGGCCATTATCTTAGCCATAATCCTTGCAGGAGCCGTGCCCGAAAAAGGGGTCGAGGCTCAAAGTTGTGGCTGTGCAGCAAACCTCTGTTGTAGCCAATATGGCTACTGTGGCACTGGCAATGCCTACTGTGGCCAAGGATGTAAACAGGGGCCCTGTTATGCCTCACCTAGCACACCGAGTGGCGGTGGTGCTTCTGTAGCTGACATTGTTACACCTAGTTTCTTCAATGGCATGATCAGTCAAGCTGGTGCAGGTTGTGCTGGGAAGAACTTCTATACAAGAAAAACATTTCTTGATGCCCTCAATTCATACTCGCAATTCGGTCAACTTGGTTCAGATGATGCTTCTAAGCCAGAGATTGCAGCTTTCTTCGCTCATGTCACACATGAGACTGGACGTAAGTTCCTTTTCCACCCCATTTGATTTACATCTCTTGCAATGTTTCATATGTGAATGGTAAGTGTTATATCATAACATTTCTTCTTTAGCATGATAATTAATTTGTTATTCTTGCAGACTTCTGCTATATAGAAGAAATAAATGGTTCATCTCGTGACTACTGCGACGGAAAGAACAAACACTACCCTTGTGTTCCTGGCAAGAAATACCATGGCCGTGGGCCACTTCAAATATCATGGAACTTCAACTACGGGCCAGCCGGACAGAGCAACGACTTTGATGGACTGAACAATCCTGACATAGTCGCAAAGGATCCCGTCGTGGCATTCAAGACAGCCCTGTGGTTTTGGATGAACAATGTCCGTCCTGTCTTAAACCAAGGTTTTGGAGCAACAATCCGAGCCATTAATGGGGCTCTTGAGTGTAATGGAGGGAATCCTGGAAGCGTACAGACTCGTATTGGGTATTATAGAGATTATTGCAATCAACTTGGTGTTGCTCCTGGCAATAACCTCAGCTGTTAGGTTATTCTTAAACAATTAATGTGATTCTAAATAACCTCATGTACTTGTCGTGGAATAATCAACTTGGCTAGCTCCGAGCTTAATTTGATGTTGTAAGGACTACTCTTTCAAATAACAAGTTTTAATTTACATTATTTTGTACTCTTTTTTTTTTTTTTTTTAGTATTGATGAAATTACTATTAAATTGTTTTTCCCCCTTCTGATATTAGTTTTAATTGCTTCTTGAGTAATCGTTTGATTGTAATTAATTTTTTCAATTCTTGAATTTAAGTTTTCAATTTAATTTATGAATTTCTTAATTATAAACGTAAGTTAGAAATTTATAAGTTAAAGTAGAAATTAAATTTTTATCAATTTTACTAATTTTTATTCCAAAATAATAAAATCACACACATATAATTAAAGAATAGAAAATCTAAAACTCTTTTTAATGACGTGTAGTTCAGCTTAATTATTTTCTTAACATCTATTTAACTTGCAAATTAGTAGCTGAAGAAGGCATGAGGCTATTCAGAAACAAAATAATATAGTAATTTTAAAAAATATATCTTAAGGCTCTTTATAGTTTTTTATATAATAATTCATTATTTTTTAAATGTAAAAAAAATAATGAATAATAATATAAAATATGGTTATTAGGGTGGAAATTACAAAATGAGGCATGTGAAATGAACGTTAAGAGAGTAGTTAATGCAATATATATGGTTAAGGGTCCACGTCACCTATGATTCATGTTATAGTCACGTTAATAAGAGTAGTTGTGCAACGAGGTTAAGGCCTGTGTAGATAAACGTTACAAAAAAAAAAACAAAAAAACAAAAAAACAAAGATATAATATATTTGACTCGGCCGGGGTGTGGTTTGACCGGTTCTATAGATCGAATTTGGATTTAGTTGATCGAAAACCTAAACCGATCCAAATTGAATAAAAAATTAGTTAAGATGTTGATCTGATTTGAGTCTGTTAAAAACCTGGGTTGACTCGTTCCCTGGTGAACCTGAGGTAAAACTCAGTCAAAACTCGATACTCAACTTATTGATTTTGTTTTGAAAAAAACAATTATGGTCAAAATGATGTTATTTTTATCTTTAATTTATTTTATTTAACCCAGGTTGACCTTCTCTTCTTATGACCCCCGGCCTTGCTCCAAGTTGGGCTTTATAATCATTTCTAGACGCGGAGCTTAAATAATCATCTTAAAGGCATAGTTGTAAAACCAACTTGAGACAAGGCTTTGGTAATGAATCGAGAGGGTCGACTCCCAAAAATATATATTTTTAAAGTATGTTTGGAAGTGTGGTTGCGGTTGCTTTTCAAATAACTTTTCGTGCCAAAATGCATGTCAATGATATTTTTTTCATTTTTTTAAAATTATTTTTGACATCAGCACATCAAATTAATCCAAAATATACAAAACATATTAAATTTTAGTAAAAAAATGAATTTTTTCAGAACGTAATTTGCACCGCGTTCCCAAATGATTTCTAAAAAGAATCAAAAAAATAAAAAAGATATTTTTTAGGGTGAGAGTTTGGTTTTGATCGGGTCAAACTTAGGTCAACTTGGTTAGTAAATCAATTTAGATTTTGATTAGGCCAGCAAAATTTTATTTTATTTTTTTATTAATTTTTCTTCAACTAGGATCGATCTTGTAGCTGGGTGTTCTACAACAGTGGTTAAATGAGAGAATTTTATTATTTTCAAATTGAAAAGAGAATTTCTTTAAATCGTGGAAGTTAAAAAAGTCAGCAATTTAATTTGCAGGATTTTGACGCACGGAAGGGATAAATATTAGGGCTGCAGCAACAACTACTCTAATGAAAAAACCACACAATTACGCTTGAGGGTAGTGCTCCAGCAGTCTGTGGGACTTGTTTTTTTTTTTTTTTTTTTTCCGTTTTAAGTTTGATTTTTTTTTTATCTCTGTCATTTTTGTAATATCTTACTTGTTTATTAGATTTACAGATGTTTAATGGACCGTGAGGAATAGTCATGGTGTGCACAAGTTAAACCACACACCCCACGTTAATAAAAAAAAAAAAAAAACTACACAATTGCTGTGATGATCCAGACAAGAAATTGCTGTGATGATCGTGATGTGATCATCCGACTCAACTAACTTGGAATTGTAATTGTGGGGCTGCCGGAAAGAGCATCAACTACCACCAGTTAAAATCTCATGAAATTGCAGCAACAGATCTCATTGTATCGTCTAATACTTTTTATTTTTAATCTGAGAGAATCTTAATAAAATTAAAATTATTTGGATTGAATTAATTTTTTAACATAATATTAAAGTTTTGGTAGCTAAGTAATTATGAGTTTGAATCTTATCTTCCTCACTTATTTAATAAAAATTCAACATAGAGTAATATAGATCTAAGTAAATTTTAAACTCAAAAAACTTTAATTTAAGAATATATGTTAGATAATAATATAAATTATATTTTAAATTTTATTTAAAATACTTAATTTTTTGAGTTAAATTAGTTGTTTGATAATATTAATTCTATTTTACTAATTCAAGGATTTGAGGGCAGGGGTGGTCGCTGGGTTGGTTTAAAAAATTTTAATGGAATAATTTTTTTTTAAATTTGTTTAACTAAAATTATCTAGAATATTTCAAAAGCCTATCAGTTTCGCTAATTTTGAATCAATTTTCACAAATATTCAACCAGTTTACTCGCAACCATTATAGAAGTTGATGGCATATATATATATATATATAGCATTTGGATTAATTCTACGAGCCCTGAAATTAACAAAACTATTAATTAATTTATTTGGTTTTAGAAAATATTAAATCAATATTTTTTTAATAATATTTTTTGATAATTTTGATTTATTAATGTAAGAGAAGAAAGATATAATTATTTTAATATATTTTTAAGTGAATAATATTTAATCACAATAATAAACATAATTAATTAGTTTGGTATAGTAAATATCATTAAGGTTTTGGAAGACTGGAAGCGGACACCCAATTTATCCAAAATATTTAAAAGTTAGTGTTGAATGAAGTGGTAAATATTTTTTTTGGTAGTATTGTTTTAATTAAAAATATATTAAAATATTTTTTTTTATTTGTAACAAACCAACACATTAAAATTATTCAAAAACACTAAAAAAACATTTTAAAAAACATAAAAGCAAAAAGCTAAAGTAGTAATTGAAAGTTCTAGATATTTGTTTTTCTTTGAGTTGAAAATAATTCGTATTGAAAAGTCAAAAGGGAGGTATTAATTAATTAATTGGAAGAAGCGGCGTCAACTCAACGTTACAGTCAAATGTGAAGGTGGGAAAGTCTACGCACCTAGAGTTTTCAACACATTTAATTTTAATTGATTGATTGACTTCAAGACCTTTCACATTTACATCCCGTTTATTTTTAAGAAAATTAAAATTTTTTATTTTTTTCTTTTAAATTAATATTTTTTTATATTTTTAGATCATTTTAATGCGTTAAAAATAATTTTTAAAAAATAAAAAAATATATTATTTTAATATATTTCTGAGTAAAAAATACTTTGAAAAATAACTACAACTACACTTCCAAATACTTATTTAGTATCTCAGTTTACATTGAAAGAAAATTTTATAATTTTAAGAGTAAGAGTAAATATGAGTTCTTATTTTATATATATATATATATATATATATATAATAAATCCAAAAACTATCAAAAACATATAAGAATATTTTCAATTAAATTAAGAAATATATATATTTTTTTATTTCTCTCTTGTTTCACTCTTTTATTTTTTTCAATTCTTTTTTTTTTCAGAAGTAAATATAAGTATTTATTCTTTAAATACTATATATTTTTTTTTGTTGATATTGATATTAACTAATTTCTATTTAATATAATCTTTATCTTTGATTAAAAAAAAATGTTATGTCCTTAAGATGCATTATCAAATTTACTTAGATAATAATTTTTTTTATTAATATTTTATATTATTTTCTTACAAATTTTCTCAAGTAAAAGTCTTTTAATTTTGAAATTTGTACAGATTGACATTATCTTGTACTATTAATTAATTTTAATGAAAAGATAGAGTGGAGATGGTAAAATTTAAACTCATAACTGTTAATTAATAAAACTTTCATATTATATTAAAAAATTATTTTATTTAAAAATTTAAATTATTAAATTAAATCTCATAATATAATTTATATTATTTTATAATTTATATTATTTTTTATCAACAAATAACAATAGTGCTGATGAAAGACCTCAATGGGAAATGATGGACAGTACCATCATCACATGCCACTAATAATCAAACAATTGCACAACCCAGAGTTGGAATAATGACTAGGAAATTGTCTCTATCAACCACTATTTATTTAGTTGCAGTTTGTTGTTTTTTTTTTTAAAAAAAAAACATTTTTTTTAATTTTTTTTAAATATAACTAAGCTTTTTGGAAAAGAAGTTTAACATTATTTTACATAATTAATTACACGAACAGCAATGCTTGTCCAATGTCCATATCATCTTCTCGGTGGTAGTGGAGTTCTCACTGCTTCCCAATACTTTTTAGTCGAACCAATAAAGAACACGTAACGTGGAAGCCCCTTCATTTTCTTTAACACCAGTGCTAAAATCTGCAGCAGCAAATTTTTTTTCAAGAAGACAGGGCAATTTCAAAACTCAAAAGCTTTTTCTTTGCCGTGCCGTTGTTCGCCAGAAATTGATGTATTATAAGGAGATTTATCATGATTGGAGATTCTTTTAATTATTTTTATCATGATAATCATGTAAATTTTTACTGAGATTGTTACCACCATGCAAGGAGGGTTACCCTAACATTAATTAAGCAGACTTTTCAATGCCGTCCAAAGTCAACCACTATACGCGCCTGGATTCATCTTCTAGATAAAGCACTGCGTGTTCAAATTGAATTTTCAAAGCAGTTGACACAGCTTAATTGTACAGCTATAAATATCAAGTTCTGAGCTTTACATGCTCCACACAATACTTTCTTTCATCTGAAATGGCACCCTCTACAAGGAAAAGCCAGTTAGTCATTGTCTTGCTAGGAATTCTAATTGCAGGATCAGCTGTGCCGAGCCATGTTGTAGCTCAGAATTGTGGCTGTGCTGCAGACGAATGTTGCAGCCGATGGGGTTACTGTGGCACCGGCAATGACTATTGCGGCACCGGGTGTCAAGAGGGTCAGTGTTTCCCGGCAGCTCCCACCAACGATGTTTCAGTGCCTGATATCGTGACCCCAGAGTTTTTCGGTGGGATCCTTGATCAAGCTGATTCAAGCTGTGCTGGGAAGAACTTCTATTCACGAGACGCGTTCCTTGAGGCTCTCAATTCATACTCTCGGTTTGGTAGGATTGGTTCGGTTGACGATTCCAGGCGTGAGATCGCAGCTTTCTTCGCCCATGTCACCCATGAAACTGGACGTAAGATTTCTCATCATCCATCTCCCAAGCTTTCTTTGACTTTATATAACAAATTAAATGTGTAGCCATGGAAACAGTTCTTGAATCAGATACAACTGGCAACTGATAAACAAACATCCATGCAGATTTTTGCTACATAGAAGAGATCAATGGACCATCAAGGGACTACTGCGACGAGGGCAATACGCAATATCCATGCAATCCTGATAAAGGTTACTACGGCCGAGGACCAATCCAGCTATCATGGAATTTCAATTATGGACCCGCAGGGGAAAGCATCGGTTTTGATGGATTAAACTCTCCCGAAACTGTGGCCAATGACCCTGTAATTTCATTCAAGACAGCTCTGTGGTATTGGACTAACTCTGTCCAACCTGTAATTAGCCAAGGGTTTGGGGCGACGATTAGAGCCATTAATGGCGCCCTTGAATGTGACGGAGGAAATCCTGCTACTGTTCAAGCTCGTGTAGGGTATTATACCGATTACTGTAATCAACTGGGTGTGGCTCCTGGAGATAACCTTACTTGTTAGGAGAAAATCCCAGTTTTTTTTTTTTTTTCAAATAATAAACAATATATAAGAACATGTATAGAACATAAGGAGCTACGCTTTTCTTGTTCCATTTATAAATATCTATTAATCTTTTTTCATGTGTAACTTTTTTCGTGCTCGTTTTCTTATGCATGGCTTTAAGAGGAAATGTACTGGAAAGTTGCCAACACCTTTCCGATTTGATTACTGGTGTGAGACTTTCCGGCACCGAGCGTCGTGATGCTCGGTTCCAAGCCACACACACATGTATATGGAAAAAATACGAAACATTTATAAGAAAATTAAATTAAAAATTAAAAATAAAGTCCAACACAAATGAAATGATTGAAATAATGTCCACACACACATCTTCAATCCAACGTTTCTTTATAGATAAAATACTTGTTCGATAATGTTTTTTTGCATCCAGTTAAAATTAAGTTAATATACTCAACTCGTGACTTACTTTATAAATTTTACTGTGTTTAATAACAATTTATTTTTTTTATTTGAATAATTAACAATATAAAAAAAATATAAGAGAGGGTCCTAAACAAAATTTAAGTTAAAAAAATAAAGCAAAAATAAAGAAATGAATAAAAAAAGGATGGTTTTACTTAAAAACTTAAAAGAAAAATACAAAAAAAAAAATAAAATAAAATAAAAAGAGAAGCCAAGCATGTTTAGTGATTGCAAGAGACCAAAGCCAAAGTGCCTGGCTGATGGCCATGGAACAAAAAAAAACCTTTGTTATGTAAATTTTAGATATATATATTTTGCATGGTTCTATATCTTTTAATTGTTCTATATTTTAATTTATTTTTGATATCAGCATATTAAAACGATTCAAAATTACTAAAAAAATTTAAAGTTAAAAAAATTAAATTTTAATAAAAAATAATTCAATCTCAATGCCAAACACCCTCTAAATAGCTTATTGCTTTCTAAGATTACCATTAAATCAACAAAATATCGGACAAGTCTAAAATACCAACACTAGCATGAAAGAGGTATTTATGTAATACACCAAATATTTATCTTAATTGTGTAATTTAAATATGAATTTTCATGTGATTATGTTTTAGTAAAATTATTTTAAGGACTAATTTCATTTTACTCCATGAAATTTGAGCTAGTTTCTCTATGTAAAGTTTTAATTGTATCAATGTGATGGGTCCAAAAATCTAAAATGCTTAAAAATAAAGTTGATATCAAGGTGTTTGATAGTTCCTAATTTCTCAGTCCAAGTAATTTATTTCATTTTTTTTAGTCAAGATATCTGATAACTTAATATAAAAAGCATAAATGATTGATAATAGTAGGTGATATCTAGTAAGCCAAGGTGACTGGTAGCTGTGGTAGTAATAAGTGATGTCTAGTAAATCAAGGTAGTCGTTACTTATAAAATACTTTGAAAATATTAAGAATAAAGAGATTGTGAATTTAGTGTTTGAAAGATTCATGATGTATTTGTAACTTATAAATCTTGTATTTTTTATGGAGATGAGGGGCTGAAATGTAATTTCATCATTGTAAGATTTTGAGTCGTATTTTATTCAAAATAATACGTATCTATAGCAAGTATTGGACTCGAGCAAGATGCTTGAACCTATTAGAAGTGAAAAAAAGATCCAGACGCGCTGCTTTCACAAGGCATGTTAGGCTTGGGGTGCGCACCCAAACCCAAGCACCTTGCATGCTGGCAACATGTCTGTTATGAACAACGTCCACGTGGATAAGAAGTTGGCTAACGTGGATAAGAAGTTGGCTAAAGGGAAATGTATCAGAGACGTTGGTGATGTGGCTGCTGAAAACTAGGAGTTGTGGCTGCTAAAAATACTGGAAGTTGAAGCTAGGATGGCCAGTATTGCATTATGCTCCAGCTGGCAGATTTCATGCATATCTCATTTTATTTAATTGTTATTTTTATTTTATGCTAATGGTTTAGATAGTGCAAGGAGTTGGTTATTGAACAAGTTGTTTAAATTGTAAGCAAAGACATGGAGTAATGAGAAAGAAATTTGAATCTTATTTATATTGAAATCGTTGGGTTCTTTCTTAAACGAGCCTTTCATATATTTTCAAAATAAGTCATAAAGAAAGAAAGTCGGGTAAACACCATTCAAAATAGGCTTGCATTTTTCATGAATCATGATCATCATACGTCAAGATTTGTGTGCATTGACCTAGCAAGTACAGTGCACTACTAATGCAAAACTTGCAACTAGATCTTGGTTCTACATTTTAAAGGAAATTGTGTGTCTTAATTATATATAGAAAATTAATAGAACTTTGGAGATTATATGGGTTAATTTCCTGAATGAAATGAAATGGACTAGGATAATCCCAGAGGATTGTGAGTTTTTTATTTTTTTATATCGCCATATCAAAATTATTTAAAAATATATTGATTTTATGTTTTTTTAGATGAGAAATAATTTAAAAATCAATTTGACAAACAAAGTAATTAATGCAAAGCAAATTGGATGATGAGTTTATAATTTCCTTTCTAAATTAAAAGATAGGTGTTGGATTTATTTCCTTTTTTTAATTCAAAGATTAGATATGTTTTAAGTAAATTATCCAAAATAGTTGCTTAATCTATCTTGCTTTTGAGAATTTTGTAGTTTATGTATAGTAATGGCGTCTTATTAATTAATTTTTTGGATCCATTTAAAAAAAAAACAGATATAATGAAAAGAAAGAGAAAATAAAATGGAAAATACACAAAAAATAATAAAAATATATGTGTCGATGATTTTAATATTTATTAACTAATTACTAATTTCATCACGTATTTATTAGTTAATAAATTAATTTCTATATTTCAGCTGCCCTATGCCCCAAAAGAATTGAATAGATGAATAATATTTGTAATGCTTGCTACATTCAAAGGATGGGCTACCTCGTCTAGTCAACAACTACAACATATAAAGGAAGAAGAAGAAGAAGAAGATACATTATAACTTGTAAAAGCTACAAGATAGAATATATAGTTTGTGGCTAATATACCACAACGTCGACATCAAAAGCAATGGCCAGACGATGCCTTCCTTTTCTTTTGTTATTGCAGGTTTGGTTACAGCTTGCTTCCGCCCGCTCCGTTGTTAAGTTTCTTCCTGGGATTCAGGGGCCCCTTCCCTTCCACCTTGAAACAGGGTGAGTTTCAGACCTTCACTTTTACTGGTTTACTGATTTTATTACTGCACACGCATGCCTAAGATACACGTAAATCTTGATCTAAATTACATGCATGCAATGGTGGGTGTTCGTGTGGAGTTATCAGGTATGTTGGAGTGGATGAAGCGGAGGATGTGCAGCTCTTCTATTACTTCATCGAGTCCCAGAGGAATCCTAAAGACGACCCTCTCTTGCTTTGGCTAACTGGTGGCCCTGGCTGCTCTGCCTTCTCTGGTCTTGCTTTTGAAATCGGTAAGAGAAGCGACAGCAGCTCACTCAATTACATATAAAATACTGCAATTGAAATGGACAGTCATAACTATATATATTGAGTTTATCCAGAACCATTGAAATTTCATGAATTTCTGATGTTTTATGTGCGCAGGTCCAATAAGATTTGAGGAAAAGGAATACAATGGAAGCTTACCTACATTGGTTTTCAATCCATACTCATGGACACAGGTGATATTGCCCTTTGTATCAAGCTGGGATTGCTAGGTTTGAAAGTGCATTTCTGTACAGCATTCTTATAGATGGCTGCGCTGTTGATTAATTTTCAGGTCTCCAGCATAATATTCTTAGATTTGCCTGTTAGCACTGGATTCTCCTATGCAAGAACCCCACTTGCTCTTCAGAGAAGCGACTTCAAACAAGTTTCGCAAGCTGAGCAATTTCTTCGAAAGGTGCAACTTTCTGGTCCGTTTTGCAGTTGATAGGCAGAATATGTGGATTTATTTTTATTGTTTTTTTTCTTGATTGCATTATATAGTGGCTAATGGATCACCAAGAATTCCTCTCAAATCCAGTTTACATTTCTGGTGACTCCTACTCAGGCATCATCGTTCCAGCTGTTGTTCACAAGATTTCCAATGGTATGATACAAAATTGGCCATTATGGTATCGAAATGATAGGGTCTGTTTTCATTTTTTTTAATTGCCAGTTTTTCTTTAATCCCGCTCGAGGTTATCTTGAAGCAAGCTGTTCAATGATTGCAGGGAACAATGATGGTATCAAACCACTAATAAATCTCAAGGTTCATATTATATATTCCATTATTTTCTTTCTTATTCATCCTGCAATTTTTTTTAAAAGAAGTGCCTATTTGTAGAAAAATAACTGGACTATATGTATTAAAAAACTTGATGAAATAAAAAACAGAAAGAAAACAAGAATTTACTTTCATGCTTGCATCTAAGATTTTCTGATGGAAGTGATGTTTTAATTTGTATGGTTGCAGGGATACACACTTGGGAACCCTTTTACTGATCCTACTTTTGATTTGAACTCAAGGATTCCATTTTCTCATGGAATGGGACTTATTTCTGATGAACTCTATGAGGTGATCCACTTGGTATTGTAATGTCTGTCTTACTAGCTCAGAGCTATGTCTAACTAATGCCACAAATTGCTTCAGTCACTGAAGAAAAGTTGCGGAGGAGAATATCAAACGATCGACCCGAAAAATTCAGAGTGTTTGAAAAACCTAGAGGCTCGTGATAAGGTATTATGTGAATCCCCTTCGATGCTTTTCCTCGGAACTCATTGTTAATGCAGATACAGTCATTTGCTTTTTCAGTGCATTTCAGAAATTGAGGAGTCGCATATTTTGTTACGCAAGTGTCCTAGTGATGCCCCACGTCCGATAGAGATGATGGGCAAAAGAAAATATCTCCGTGAGAACCCTCAAGAATTCCTCCATTTCAAACCTGATCTTCCTACCATCGGATGTTGGGTAATTCCCCTTCCTCTTCCTCTGATATGCAATATGCATGCATACATACTGCTGCAGGCGGAAGCTGAAGACAGCAAAACAAAGAAAGAAATTGTTAAGACAGGACAGAATCATCTTTAAAGTTCCACTCATGGAGCCAGTTTTGTCACAACATCACAAGATTATGAAATACGAAGTTGACAGAAGAACATCTAGGAAACAGATAATTAGCACAGCATTCTTTTTATGAATTTATGCAAGTTAATTTGTTTCTTGGTCCTTTCCTTATTTTGAGAATCGTCCTTCATGCCTACAGAATTATGGATTTCTTCTTGGTTCATACTGGGCCAATGACGATAAAGTCCGCAAAGCACTCCATGTGCGAGAGGTATGGGATTGAGAGGAGAGTAGCAAGAATTTTCAGTAGCAAGAAATCATTAAGAGAATAATGCAACCCTGTTCTGATGCAGGGAAGTATAGGGGAGTGGAAACGGTGCAATTATAATTATACTTACGAAATTAACAGCTGCATTAAGTATCATATAGACCTTGGCATAAAAGGTTACCGCAGATTAATCTACAGGTTTTTTTTTTTTTTTTTTTCAGATCTCACATGTTAATTAATTATAGCTTTTTCCCTTAATCCTTTGGTTGATATCGTCTCTCCTTGTGCTGAACAGTGGCGATCATGACATGGAGGCACCATTCTTGGGAACTCAAGCATGGATAAGATCTTTAAATTACTCTATTGTAAATGACTGGCATCCATGGCACTTTCAAGGTCAAGTTGCAGGGTATGTTCTTCGAATGAATATTACTTTTGATCAATTTGCTGGTATTCTGTAACTCTTCTCTAGCTCTTGATTTGCCTGTTGAAAGAGCATATTAAATGAATAAAAAAGATTGATTTAGATGTTTGACTTGAGCATGTGCCTGCAGATACACGAGGACCTACTCCAGTCAATTGACATTTGCAACTGTGAGGGTAAGGGATTTGGAAATTCTCCATTTCTGCTGCACAGGGAATTCTTATAGTATTAATCTCTTGCAAACTTCTCTGTATTTCATTTATTTATTTATTTTTGGCTAATTTGTAGGGCGGAGGGCACACTGCTCCAGCGGACAGACCCGCAGAATGCTTCGCCATGTTTCAAAGGTGGATAAACCAAGAACCTCTGTAACTATGCTGCGACCAAAATCGCTGTCATGGGAATGGCGATCTTATAAATAATAATTTTTTAGTTTAAATTGCATGTTATTTTACACATTAAAATAAAATATTTAAATTTACAATAAAGTTAAAACAAAATTCTAGTATCCATCTTAAGGATGCAGTAGAATATCATAGTTATATTTGAATCAGACAAGATCCTAGAATGCATTTATAAAGACATTCATTAACCTTAAACTAAAACTAACGTATATATAAATTAATTACTTGTTAAAGATATATGCACACAAAAAAAAAAAGATATTATTGCCAAGAATTAAACACTTTATCCTTAAAATTAAAATACTCATCATTTGATGCAAATGATCTTCTTGGATTTTAATAACTTCACTTTTAAAAGATGTATGGAATAAAGAGATTCAAAATCTCTATGTGAAATATCATAACCTAAGCTCTTGAATAGAGTAAAAACTAAGCAAGATCAAGGAAAAGGAAGTTGGAAAAACTAAGCAAGAAGGCAAAAAACTATTGTAAGTTGTGCAAAACTAATTGATTATTGCGTGGTGTGCTCGGTACATTCATCCCTAAAAACATCCCACCATTTAGCTGGATTTTTATTTTATTTCTTGTTGCCTTCACAGCGTCAATGTTAAATAGCCCTTTTGTATCCTTAAATGATTCAAATTGTGAGCCAATTTTACACATTTTACTTGCATTAAGCATTAATCTTTCTAAACATTGATATAATCTAGTTTGAATATTGATATTAATCTTATTAGGATTATAATGATAGTAAAAAAATTCAAATAATAAGTTATTGCATGTAAAAGTATATTTCATATAGGTATATAACTATAAAATTCCATATAGTTATATAATAATAAAGGTGAAGTTCTCATCTTGTATCAATAATATTCCATATAGGTATATAACTACAAAATAATAATAAGAATATTAATAATAAGTTATGAAATCATTATCATTTGTTAACTAATTATAACATAATTAAGACAAATGTGAAATAAATATATTGAATCAACTTGTAATAGTAAACTATTTATAATATAGATAATTAGTAGTTTAGTATCTTTTTTTCACAAAACCATAATTAATGATTTTTTTTTACTTAATCTATTGCTTCATCTATAAAATCCATAATTGATTTCTCATCTAAATTAACCAATCAAAGAACTTTAACTAGAGAATATATTGTCTTGGTACATATAATGATATAATACCAAATCCTGATGTCTAGAACACAGTTTTGAATTCGCTTCCCTTCTTCTATTCTTGAAAACCTACTTGACTTCCACTGTTTAAAAGTAAACATAGTGTTCAAGTGCATTTTATAATCATTCAAACATCTTAGAGTCAAGTATGTAGTAACAAACTAAGTGATAGCAAGCCTAATCAAATCATTTTCTTTTGTAAACTGTCTTAACATGGAAATAAAAAATAGTTCTTGAATAAATATACGAGGTAATCCTCCTCTCATAGCAATAGTTACTTAATGGACCTTAAGATTTTTCTCAAAATCTTTCAATATCAAGTCGACTCAATGAACAACACATGGTATACAAAACAACCTTTTTCTCTTTCTCATTAATAATTGTCTTGTTACCTTATAATTTGCAGTATTATTGGTGATTACTTGGAGAACACTTTCCTCCCCAATCCTCTCCACAATAACATCCAACATCTCAAATACTTTATCAAAATTCTTGGACATATTATACGTATTCACTGATGACAAAAATATATCCCTTTAGGACTATTAACCAAAAAGTTGCAAATAAAACGTCTTTTCTTGTCTCTTTAACCATTAGACATCATTGAACAACCAATTTTTTTTTCCATTCTAGCTTGTACTTCCCAAACAAGTTCATTGTTTGATCTACTTTTTACTTCAAATACTTCTTTCTAATATCATAGTAAGATAGAGGCTAGAAATTTAACCCATACTATGCAACCAATTTAAGTGCCTTGAAAAACTTGGAGTTTTTAACATAGTTAAATTAAATCGCACTAGTGTAGAAAAAACTTATAATTTGACGATATGCTTTTTCTCTGGGATTTTTTTTAGCGATTGATTGATGGTAGTTTGTGTACTTTCACTCCTACTAACTGCTTTCCTTCCTTTGTCTTTTGAGTTATTTTTTTCCCTTCATCTTTATCATCTTTTCCAATATATTGAAGAGTCTTACTTCTTCTATTTTCAGTTGCTTCTTGATCTTTCACCTAAACATCCAAAATCATTTTCTTTATATTTTCTAGTTCTTGCTAGTATGGCCCAACATCCTTATAAGTGGAAGTCAAATGATGTTTGAAATAGAAAATGCCTCTATTGAAAAAAAAAAATAACAATACTTGCACTTAATTTTTCTTGAATTCTTATCCATAACCATATCATGTTGCCATCTCACATCAAGCCTATTGCCGAATATAATTTTTTAAAATATCATGCGTTTAACAGTTTAAGAATCAATATAAATCAGCATTGTAATAAATTCAAGCAAGATTGTGGGGACAAAATTTGCAAGCAAGCAAACAAAGTTATATGAAATAGAGCATTCCAAAACAAGCATATGTGACATAGGACAATTTAAGTTTCTAGCATACAGATAAAGTATTAACTATTACTCTAGGCTCCCAGCGATGTATTACTCCAGGCTCCAGTGATGTATATAGATAAAGTAAAAAATCACATAAATTCCCGTAAAGCTATTACTCCAGGCTCCCAGCGATGTATGAACTCTGAATTGGCCATAAGTGGAAGAAGGGTTGAGATGAACAGTAAAACACTTGGTAGAGAAGAAGAGATTTGAGAACTTAGAAGAAGTTTTATTGTGAAACACACGTATTTTTGTAATGAAATAGGAAAGTTCCAATGAAGACATAAAACCGATATTAAAATTAGGAGTTTGTCGGTTTTACCAAGTTAGAACAATTTCAATTTGATTTTATCAGTTTTCGAGTTTTTAAAGTGATTTTGCATAATAATTATATATTGAGTCGTAAAATCATATAATTTTATAAGTCAACTCGTGATTTAACAACTTTTATTCAAAATATTTAAGTTATTTCATTTATTTTATATGTAAAATATGGACAAAACCTTAAGAAAATAACAAAATGGCTTGATTTAAATTTAAAAAAGTTTAAACTAAAATGGAGAGTGAAGGAAGTAACTTTAAGTTTAGAAAGGACTAGTCCATTGGCCCTTGGCGGGTTGGAACAATATTTTTATAAATGTAAGAAAAATATTAAGAGCACGGAAATTAATTAATTTTATGAGTTCAAATGCAACGTTGATGATCGATAAAAATATAATTTATTAAAAAAACATTAAGATTGCAACTTTTTTAATAATATTGAGATAATGACAGATTTGATCAACCTCGACCCTCGTGACCTATTAGGTTTAATAAAAAAATTAATATAAATTATTTTTATTTAATTATATAATAAAAATAGATACTTACAAAAGTGAACACCAACATAAAAATAGACACTTATTTGAGACAATTATCGCTATAGAAAACAAATAAAAATAAATCATGTAGTCTATTTCTCAACCAATCCAAAATTGAATGATAAAATCAAAATAAATATATTAAAAGACCAAAAAAATATTTTTGGTTAGTGGGTAAACTCATTAAACCTGTGAATTTAGTAACTTAGGCTAGCACGGCAAACCTGTAAACCGGGTTATTGATTACACTAGGATTATAATTTATTTTTTGAAAACTATTTTTTATTTAACTATATGATAACAAAAATAGACGATTGCAAAATCGAACATCAACCCAGTGCCGAGACATTGTTTTGAGACTGCAATAACCTCATAAAAAGCAAAATAAAATAAATTATAAAATTAAATTCTCAATTAACATAATATACAAAGATAAAATTAAAAAAAACTATTTAAAAAAATATTTAAACTTGTCAGACGAATCAACAATCAACCAAACCTGTGAACGGGTGCATGGACTTTATAAAGTTTAATAATATGATTTTTCTCTTAAACTATTTTTTTAACTATATGAGAAAAAAAGTAGAATATAAAAAAAAAATTAAGTTGAATTGAAAAAATAAACAGACATGTCATTAAGCCTGTAAACTAAGGCAACCTAAGTTACCTTAACAAACCAGCAAACTATACTAACTTTATAAAAATGCAAAATAAAAATAAAAAAAATTATAAAACTAAATTCTCAACTATTTTAATATTAAAAAAATAATAAAACAAATTAAAAAACATAAAAAAAAAAGAATAAAACATCTTGGTTTACTATTGTAATTCATATTTCTATAAGTATTAGTTACTGGTTTACTCGCATCTCAAATATTAATAAAAAGAATCCTAAAAAAAATCATAAAAATTAAAAAAAAAATTATATGTTAAAAAAAAACTGCATGTTTTAACTTTTTATTAATTGCTAAAACTAATTATGAAGAAAGTTACCGCACTTTTCCACGTGCTTTAGATTTTGTTAATAATTTAAGTAGTTTAGACATAGTCAACTGTCTCAAGAATATTAATATAATAAACAAGTTTCGCAGCGACCATATCAGACCTTCTCATCTGGGAAAACTAAGAAAAAAACCGAAAAACCGATTTAACAGAGAGAATAAAAAAAATTAACCGAAAAAACCAAACTGGTACAAAAAACCAATTGAACCGGTTAAAATATTAAGGAAAATGTCCGGTCCGGTCCGGTTTCTGGTTTTGGTGTGCCTGAACCGGCCAACCCGAATCGAACCGAACCGGTTCGGTTTAAAAATGAAAAAAATAAAATAAAGTAATAAACCAAGCGTAGGCCACCCCTCCCTTCCATTAGCCAACCCTAGCAGAACTTTATCATTTCTTTCCCTTGCACACAGCCGCCCTCTCCTTTGTTTAAGTCTTTGAATGCTTTCACATTGAAGGGTCCCTTCATTCACAGCCCCAATGCTCTCTTTGTCTCTCATCTCTCAACGTGAAGGAAAAGTAAAGATTACAGGTAAAGCGTTAATATTTCCTTTCAACATTTGAGTAAAATTTGTCTTCTTCTCTTCTAATCTTTCATGCTTTCTGTCTCTATCTCTCAAACTTGCCATGTCATAGATGAATTGCTGATGATTCTTTCATTGATTTACTTGATTCTCCTTCATGGGTCACGGCTTTTAACAAATCCCACCTTGATTGCCAGAGAGGGATTATTTCGGGTCTAGAAGCTGAAGAGTATCCAGAAAAATCAAAGCAGTGATTGCTAAGAATTGATACTGTTTTTTTGCAATTATTTTTTCCTTTGCAAGAAGTTGTAACAACGAGAATAACGTTGTTGATTCTTACAGGATGGCATCTTGGCATTGCAGTTCGGTTAGAACCAGTTTGGAAGGGAAACAAACCGAACCGAACCGAACCGAAATTAATCGGTTTGAACCGGTTTTCGGTTCGGTTCAAAAACTAAAAAAAACGGTTTGGTTGTTTATTTTCGTCCAAAACCGGACCGAACCAAAAATGCTCAGCCCTAGTTGTCGGCTACTAGTACACCTCGAGAAAACTACATCGACACCAAAACAAATGGCGAAACAATGCCTTCCTTTTCTTTTGTTATTACAGGTTTGGTTACATCTAGCTGACGCCCGCTCCACCGTCAAATTTCTTCCTGGGTTTAAGGGGCCCCTTCCCTTCCACCTTGATGCCTACAGACTTATGGACATCTTCTTGCTACTTACTGGGCAAATGACGACAATGTCCGCAAAGCACTCCATGTGCGAGAGGTATGAGATTGAGAATAGTCGTCAGAATTTTAACTAGCAAGAAATGATTAGGTGAAGAATACGATCCTGTTTTGATGCAGGAAGCATCGGGGAATGGCAACGATGCAATTATAAATCACCTTATACTCATGAAATTAAGAGCAGCGTCAAGAATCATATAGACCTTGGAGTACAAGGTTACCGCAGATTGATCTACAGGTGGTTTTTTTTTTTTTTAATTCATATCACACACTATGACACTATATAGTTTGGTTGATATAGTCGGTCCTTTTATTGATTGAGCAGTGGCGATCATGACATGGAGGTACCATTCTTGGGAACTCAAGCATGGATAAGATCTTTAAACTACTCTATTGTTGATGACTGGCATCCATGGCACTTTCAAGGTCAAGTTGCAGGGTATGTTCTTCAAATGAATATTAGTTTTGATCAATCTGCTGGTATTCTGTAACTATTCTCTAGCCCTTAATATTCCTGTAGGAAGAGCCTCTTAAATGAAAAAAATGAGTGATTTGGATGTTTGTGCGTGCAGATACACGAGGACTTACTCTAGTCAATTGACATTTGCGACTGTAAAGGTAAGGGATTCAGAATTTCTCCATTTTTGTTGCACTGATGATTATTTATTATTGGACTCAATTTCAAGCTCTTACTTTGTACTTCTTTGTTTGGCTAATCTGTAGGGTGGAGGGCACACTGCTCCTGGATAAAGGCCTGCAGAATGTTTTGCCATGTTTAAAAGGTGGATAGTTAAAGAACCTTTGTAGCTAGGCTGCGAGCAAAAGCGCTGCGCCATTGCATTGGCCAAGCTGAATTTTATAAACACAAGTCATGCTCTGGGTTCTGAAAAGAGGAGATAGTGTTGAGCCACCAAAAGTGGAGAAAAACTGAGTACAGTAGAGAGCTGAATCTCTTGTGTACTGTGAGCTGTGTGCACTTCCTGTTTGTGAAATTCTTCTAACATCTTTACCCATGTTATTATCGAACTGTTGAAAATATTAAGTGTGTTAAAAACATAGTTTTCAAAAGATTTAAGTTTTTTTTTGCTTTGAATATTTTATTGATTTTTTTTTAGTTTTAATATATTGATATTAAAAATAAATTTAAAAAATTATTTAATATATTTTCAAGTAAAAAATATTTTAAAAAATATCCATTATCATAATTTAAAAAAATATATTATTTCTTCGTCGTATTTATTTTCTTATGAGGAAAATGAGTTGAGGACAACAAATTACGCAACCTCCAAGGATTGCAATTGATATCGCCATACCAGTGCATGTACCTAGGCAGTGTTATTCCATCTAATTTTTCAACAAGGGAGTTTGTACAGGAGTGTCATAAAAAATATTTTTTAAAAAGTTTTTTTTATTTAAAAATATATCAAATGATCTAAAAATATTAATTAAAAAAAAAATCGAATCGGTATCACAGTCACCACCACCGGTACTCAGAAGATAGAACACCTCCAAACATAAACACAGCACTTCAACTCCTGAGATTTGTTCTAACTCAACTGTTTTACAAAATAAGTTGCAAATATGGATAACAAAACATAGAAGGGCCTGGACTCTGGATTGAAACACTTGAAGGTTAATATACATTCAGACAGGACAGCAAAACATTCAGCACAAAAGAGGTCTCATTTTGCAGAGATCCACGTACTTACCCATATCACCTGGCAGAGTTCACCGTCGAGCTCTCTAATTATACATTCATGGTAGCTTATAGCTAGTTAGCAAACCTAAAGCACATACTAGATAACAAACACCTTAATAGAACAGACTTACTAACTAAAAGAAACAAGAAAAGCATTAGAAGTAACATTTTCTGCTAAGCCCTAATCACCCGCAGTAGCAATTTCGTCCATGATATTTGCCATCACCTCTTGAGACTCCCTCGACAACTTGATACTTGTGTTCAGCTTCTCACGCTTGCTAGCCACAGATGGGGATTCCACAAACAGTTTTTCTATTGCAACACCACCACCAGTGCCCAACACCTCATTAACAATCTCCTTCTCCATCTCCTTGTTCACCAAGTTTCGGATGCTGAGCTGGAGATGCAGAGCCATATTGTCAACCAACCTCATCAAGACAATCTTCCAGTAAGCAATCAGCCTCATCTTCAAGTCAAAAGCTTGAAGAAGAACATGTTTATAACGCCTAAGATCTCCCACTACAACCTCTCTCGAGCCATCAATCACCACCTTGGAAGATGCAAATTTCGTAAAGTTGTCAATGACTGTATGCTGCTGTGCCATGAGCTTGTTCCATTCCTTCAAATATTCTGGATTACATGTGTAATCCGTTTCCTTCTCCATCTGGACAATCTCTGTTACCCAATTAATGGACTGCTCTTTCATTTTAGCTACAAGGTTATGGCCTGCTCGTCGGGTAGATAACTAAATTTGGTGATAGCTCTCTGAGTGATGATTCAAAACCGAAATGACCACCTCTTCAATGTAAGTCCACACTTTTTCGACAAACTCTACTGGTAGTTTTGACATTCCTTCAACCTGCCGCTGCATGATGGTTCGGAAGGCAGTTTGAGGAAGGAAATTGGGCAACTCGATCCCTTTTGTTTCCTCCAAAACCTCAATCTCATTCATCATAAAGTTCTTTGTATGGTCAGAGCAGTTATGAAGTTCAGTTGAGAATTGATTGAGCATTTCAACCAATCTGGCAGCGCAGTGCATATTTTTTTCATTTGGGTATCCATCAGTTTCCCTTCTTACAAGGATTTTCCTCAAAGACTCCTTGGAAGATCCAATAATGCCCATGAAAGCTGCCATGACCTCAGCAACTGTCAACAACCTCCTAGGTATCCTATCCAGCTCTGAAATACTCGCTTTCAACTTCTCATTAATCTTTCT